>BCSF01000068.1_pt1 | contig 43664 bp, 55 predicted proteins | sample 1016431 | NCBI WGS metagenome assembly BCSF01 (sample SAMD00045685;SAMD00045686;SAMD00045687;SAMD00045688;SAMD00045689;SAMD00045690;SAMD00045691;SAMD00045692;SAMD00045684;SAMD00045690;SAMD00045691;SAMD00045692;SAMD00045684;SAMD00045685;SAMD00045686;SAMD00045687;SAMD00045688;SAMD00045689, study... | reverse complement strand
AACTTCCAATATTAAATAAACCATCATTGCTATTTGTTACATCTGCTTTAAACCATAGAGAAACTGTTAAACTACCTGCATAATTATCTCCAAGTGATGTACCAATTCCTGTACCACAATCAATATATTGACTACTTCCACTAAACTCTGTTGAACCTTCTGATGGGAACTTTAGCGTGTCTGACTTATTAGATGTAAAGTCGAGGTATAGTTTAAGGTTGTCCTTAACATATGTTAAAAGTGATGCACCACCTTTAACTAAAGATGAGCCTAGTCCTAGAGCCATGTTAACCTAGGTAAGCTACTACTTTACCGCTAGATAATTGAAATCCAGACCATCTACCAAATATAGTAAGTCCTTGTGGAAATGTAATACTTGCTGTACTATCTCCATTATTATTAGTACTACCTATATATCTGTTAGTGCCTGATTCTGGGGTTAGAGATGTAAAAATAGCATCTTCTAAAAATTGTATAGCAAGTATTTTGTGACCTGCTACAATGTCAGTTCCTGTTTCTAATATAGAACCAACCTGACCTAATGCTACATTACCGCTCTCTACTACATTATATTTATTTATTGCCATCTTGTTAACTCCTGTTCTATGCCTTACCGAGCTTGACAATTCTCATGGGCATATCTTGGTTTAATTTAATAAAGTTTTTTTAAAAGTCCACACTATTTATAGTCCTAAATGTCCCTAATCTGCCCCTATATGCGTACTTTCTACCATTCTTAACATCATCTTCAAACTTACCATTAAAGTATTGAGCAAGTTGAAGTGTGTCTTTATTTCTTTCATATCCTAATGCTATAGCTTTATTAACTAATGCATCATGAAATTGTTCAGGAAAATTAGGCTCTTGGTCTCCCCATGTTGAACTTGCACTGGGTAAATCAAAGTGGTCTTCTTTTAGGTTAAAGAATAATCTTAATTCTTGTCCAGCTATTGTAGAATCAGGTGAAGCTACTTTTTCTTCATCCGTTTTTGATTCATCGTAATAACCAAGTAAAATAGAATCATTTTCTACCCACCATACCCATTCTGCTATTCTTGTACTCATTATGTTAAATCCCTTTGTATAGGTCTACCTGTAAATCTTTTTATTGTTTTGCCATTTAGGTCAACATTTTTTATTTCCATTATAGCATCTTTATTCCCGGAAACATTAAGTGAATATCTCCTTTGTCCATCTACTATTGTATAAGTGTGGCTATCTTCTGATAGTCTAGTTCTGGAACTATACTCATCCTGAGCTCTATTTATCATCTTAACAATTTCTTGACCACCCATTTGAGGATGATGCTGTTGTACTAATTCTACCATCTCTTTTAGTTTCATGTTCCAACTCCTAATCTACCTATATCAGTTTGAACTGGTGCACTAGAATAACTTTGATAGGTTTCATTTATTTCTTGTTTTATAAGTGCTAATTGATTCTGCATCCATTGATAGTCAGAATTAAACTTACCTGCTATTGCAGATGCTCTTTGTATTTCTTGACTAGCTGTACTAAGCGTAGAAGATATCATCTCAGGGTCTTCTTCTTTTAGCCAGTATTCTACATCTTCAGTACCAGAAGTAAGTCCACTAGCATCATCTACTAAGGATTTTGCTTTGTTTATAGCATCATTGTACTCAGTATACATAGTATCTCTCAATGAACCAAGTCTTTGAAGAAGTACATTATAACTTGCTATTCTAACTATTTGAGGATGATATAAGCTAGGCATATTAGCAATACTTTCACTATTATCATTTATAGCACCCGGTATCACCCTAGTAACATATGCACTTTTACCACTAGTTTGGTCTGGTTCTGGATATATCTGAACCTTATTTCCTTCAAATACATAAACAGGTGTTAAATCATCAGCATAATAAACACTATCTGCATCTTGAACTTGAGATTGATATTTTATATCTACTCTAGTAGCATTATATTTTTTACTAGAAAAGCTTCTATATACATTAAGAATTATACTGTTTTTTTCAAAATCTAAATTTCCATCATCATTATTAGCTACTAATGAACTAGTAGCCATTGAATATAATAAGTCAGGGTTTATTTGAGATATCTTTTGTATAAACTCTGCTGTAGCATTCTCTAATGCTTGAGCTATAGTAGTAGCATCATTAGAGCTAGCACTACCTGTTAATTGTCCTATTTGTGCAGTAAAACTCATTAATACATTCTACCCGGAGAACCACCAGTAAATCTATATGGAGTTGTTTCTACTTCATCAGCTAGAAGACCTCTTTCTTGCATCATTTGATTAAATGCATTTGCTGTCTTAGGCCCTAGTATTGCATCAACCTCACCTTCATAGTAACCTTCATCTTTCATAAGTTGTTGTAAAGAACCTAAATCTTCTTTAGATACATCTTGTATATTTAAACCCTTTTTTAACATACTCATAGCTTCTTGAGGATTGTATGCAATTCTTTCTTCTTTACTAAATAATCCTTTTTTTCTTGCTGGAAGTTCAGTATTAAAAGTACCTCCACCTGCTTCTGTAAATTCATCAGGGCTTTTTGCAAGCATAGCTCTTAATCTACTGCCAGCTTGACCAATACCGCCTAATAAATTACTTAGATAAGGCTTATCAAATCCTGCTTTTTCACCTAAAAAAGGTTTATCAAGTCCGGGTCTTTTACCTAGAAATGGTTTATCTATACCTTTTTTCTCACCCATAATAAATCTATCAGGGCCTTCAGGACTTGCTCTAAATAAACCCTCATCATCATAAAATCTATCTTTTATACCTTTTCCAATCTTTTTTACACCTCTACCCAATAAACCACCTATTGCTTCACCAACAGTATTATCTACTAATGGTTCACCATAAGCATTCATTCTTCCTCCGCCACCAAATATTGCCATTACTTCTTTCCTTTTTTAGTTTTAGGTTTGATAGGTTGTCTTCTAGAGTTGTTATTAACCTTTTCTGAACCTGATTGAAATTTACCACCTACGCTATTAGAAGTTATCATTACTTACCTCTTTTGGTGTATACACCTCTAGTTACAACTGGTTTTTCAACCTTTGGAACTTCTTTAACTTCTACTACTTCTTTTACTTTTTTAGCTTTTACTTTTTTTTCTTTAGCCATTGTATATCCTTATTTGTATTCAAGGCCCCAATGAAGGGGCCCTGAATAGGTTACTATTATTCTGAGAACTTAAGAATAGTATGTGTCTCAGGCAAAGAGATTTCTAGACCAGCTTCGGTCATAACGATATCTTTTCTTCCATCAACATTATTATTCTGTACATTCGTAATAATATGAGTATCACGATTAACACCATTACCTGCTAATGGGCGATAAGCCACATTCGCTAGGTCAATCATAATAGCATAATCCTCATGCATACCTCTAAATAAAGGCTCTTGCACTAGGTTTAAGTTACCATAGATTGTATTAACTTGAGATACATTATGTCCAAAAGCACCCTTGATGTTTTGAATATCAATTCCTAGACCATTAGAACCACCCTGAGTAGTTGCTGTATGGCCAAGAGCTACTGTATTACCTAAGAATGAATCTCCACCTAACTTATTAAAGTAAGAGATAACTTTTCTAGAAGCAAGTACAAGCTTGTTTCCACTGTTTCCTGTTTCAGGAGCGAAAACATCTTCCATCGCATCTAAAAAATCATCATAGGTTGAGCTTGAATATGTAAAAGACTTAATCTTTCCATATCTCTCAGTGTAAGGTACAATACCCCAAGAGCGTCTTACAGGCCCACTAGCTGTTGAATCATCAGAACCAACACCAAAAAGCATTGCATGCTCGATGTCCATCTTATGTTCCATCAACTTAGTTTGCCATACTCTCTTATACTCATCTGCTTTACCTCTGTAACGAGTAGCCATTGCTGTACCAGAGAACATTGGAATAGCAGTTTTAAAAATCTGCACATATCCTTCTCTGTCGTACATTTCGTCTTTCCAACCTTCTGGGTCAGTAGAACCTTCTGCAAATGCACTACCAATTACTTGACCTTTAGCATCAGCTACTAACCTAAGCTTAGAACCACCCGGAGGTGTTACTTTACCTACACCCGGTTCAGTTAAATCAATAAAAGTTAACTGAAGTCCTGCAGAATCAGCATTAGAACTTAAATCAGGAGCGGCCGCTATTTTAAAAATAGCATGGTAAGTTTTTTCTGTACCACTGCCTCCGTTATAAGTTCCATTAGCATCATCATCAAGTTGAGCTTCAACTCTAATTAATTGGTCTTGTAATAAAAACCCGGGTTGTTGTCCAGCAACTTCCCTGCCATACTTATCATAACCACAATCAACGAGAACCTTATCGCCTGAGCCATAAGCAAAAGAACCACTTGTATAAGTAGCCGCTACCTCGTTAGTTGTTTTTACCTCAAAGTTACGCCTCTGCCATTGATAACGCTGTTCTAAGAATTTGAACACAGGGTCATCAGTAGGCTTCTTTGCAACTTTTGAGAGGTATGTAAAGAATGGACTTTGCTCTGGAGCGAGTTCTGCAACTCTTTCTCCAAAGTTAAACATGCGTCTACTATCATTAATAGAAGACGACTGCATGCTTCCACCAGTAGATATACTGTATTTGTCAGCCATTTTTAACTCCGTTTATGTTATTCCTTATTTCCAAGGATTTTTACTTTCATAATCACTAATCAGGTCATCCATAATTAAATCGCTGGCACTCTTTCCAGTTTGTTGCATATTTGCACTACTCTGAACTCCCATAGGTGCCGGAACTGATTGTGCTCTCTGAACTTGGTTGAACTGGGGTGAAGGCTGTGCAACTGGTTGCTCAGGTACTTTACCTTTATCCATTTGATATAAACGCCATAGGTTGTCAATATTTAATGATTCAGGGTCGCTCATCTTTTGTATAAAGTCATTGACCTCATCGTCATTTGCATTGTATTGAGACCTCAACTGCTGAGTTATGTTATTAACTTGTTCTTGATTGCGTTGCTCTGCTTCAAAAGCTTCTTTTTGTCTTTTCTGCTCTTCTATCAAAGCTTCACGCTCAATGTTTATTAAGTTAGATTCATACTCTAGTTTATCTGCATTATAGATATCCATTTCATCTCTATAAGAATCCATAGCATCTAAGTACTGTGCAGATGCACTATTTGGGTCATCAATAGCTTCTGCTCTATTGAAACCTGCAGGTTTATTTGGTTTCTGTGGTGCATCACGAAAAGGTTCAATTTCAGGTTCTGAAGATATCTCCTCAGGCTGAGATTCAGCTGGTTTCTGAATAGTCTGCTGTAGAATTTCTACAGTCTTTTTTAACTGTTCATTTTCATTCTTGGCTTTATCTGCTTCAGACTGCCAATACTGGTATCGAACTTCTTCGTTATCTTGTGGAGTTTCATAATTTACCTCAGGTGTAGTTTCTACTGCTTCTTCCTGTACGGGTTCTTCAGTTTGTCCAAATCCTGGTGTAAATACATCATCTACACTATTTTCTATGCCAACAACAGAATCCACCAAATTCTCTTCTGTTACTTGACCTTGTTGATTTTCTTGAGCCATGTCAATTTCCTCAATGTGAGAGCTCTAACTAGTGGTAGAGGTGTCCCGGGTTTTGCTAGCTTCTTTTCTTGTCCTCCTAAGTTCAGAAGCCATTTCACTAGTAGCGTCATCAAGGCGTTTTTCATATAAGGTACCTGCGGACTGAGCCCGGTTAGATATCTTATCGAGACCTGCCTTAAATTTTTCAACTTCAACTCTTTGCTTTAGATTAACATTTTCTCTGTCTCTTGTTTGCATATCGCCACCCATCTTCTTAATCTGTTCTTGAGCTTGTTGTAATTGTCTAGAGAGTTGTTCAATAGTATCTGTTCTCTGTAATACTCCTTCGACATCAAATATTTCTGTTTTCTTCAATACTTCCTCTTTATCTATTAATCCATTACGATATGCATCCATATATAGTTCTAATTGTGCATATCTATTTGTTGGTAATGTAGAACCAGTAACAACAACAACATCATAAGTACCTAAACCTATATCGTTGTATTTTTGTACTGTTTGAGTAAAGTCATCGTAAAAACTTCTATTAATCAAATATTCGCTGGTCATATTGTTAGGTTGCACCAGACGGATAACTTTTTCTTCTTGGTACAGTTGTTGCATAAGTGGGATTGCAACTTGACATACCCGACTCAGACCAGCTTCTATGTCCATTAACTTTGATTTTATCTTTCTTTGACCGAAGTCATCAATAGATACTGTGGCTTTATAAGTATGAGGGGCGGCTTGAGAATTACCCATCATTAACTCATAAAGACCAAGTTGATGGTCAATATCTGATTTAGCAGTTTGTTCGTTTTGATAAAGTTCATTTGGCAATGGTAGGGGCTGAACTGGTTGAGGTGCACCTTGGTCAAAGTCTACCTCAATAGCAACACCCGGTTGTGACCATTTCTGCTCAAACTCTCTCATATCAACAGAACCTGCTGGAACTAAAATTTTTACATTTGTACTAGTAGTAGCATGAGCTATAATAAGTGAGCGTGTCTTATTGATATACTCCTGCATATCCTTACACATCCTAATATCTGATAATGGATATGGTGTTCTTGTGTGAATATTCATAAAAGGTACAATAGGATATTTGTCTGTAGGAAGAACTCTTTTGTATAACAACTGGTCTCCCATAATTACAACCTGACATACTCTACAGGTTTGTATTTCCACTACTTTAATTAATCCTTCTTCTATAAATTGACCCATTACAGTAACTTCTAATGAAGGTGGTTCAGGAAGTTGTTCAGGGTCTACTCCTTGCATTTCAGCTTGTTGTAACATTTCTTGGTAAGATTGTTGCAATCTTTCCATTGTCATTCTAGCTACATCTTCCCTTACTATTGGTCTACCCTCTATAATGTAAGCTTGTTTATTTACATACTCTTTATACTCATCATCATCAAATACATGCTCTACGCCAGTAAATGTCTCATGAACTCTATATCTACTAACCATTTCTTTGTAGTAGCGTTCATATCCTCTTACATATTCATCAGACTGACCCAATGCAGAATCAGTCATAGTTTCTACATCTTCAGGAAATATTGCTTTACCATCATGTTCTCTTCCTGTACTAGGTCTATCTGATGACCTGTCCGAGGTAGCATTTTTAATTTTTGATTCATATTGAGGATACATTCTTCTAGCTTGGTCTTTTGTAAACATTCTAGAAACAATCATATTCTCTGCATCATCACCAAATCTATCTCTTGAATTAGGGTCTATATATAAATCAAGAGGGTCAATATCTTTTATAACTACATCGCCTTTTGCGTTATCACGCATTGGGTCTTGATAAACCATCATTACTCCCATACCGCAAGTGTAGTAATCATCTACGACATTACGAAGTACAGTTACACCATCTGATATTTCCCACATATAAGCAAGTAATGCATTCATAAGCTGTGCTAGCTTATTATCACTATCTTCTCTTGGTGATACTCTGAATTGAGGTCTGTTAGCAGTAAGAAGTGCTTTTGCCATTTCTACTGCTGGATGTAGTCTATTAACTACAATAGGGGCTTGACCACGCTCTCTTAAGACCCTAGCTTGTTCTTTAGTCCATTGCTGACCTAAACGAAACTCCCTGTCTTCTTGAGCTTGTATAGCCCATTTTTCTCTATTGTTTGAATAGTCGTTAAATAAGTTTTGAGTCTCTTCTACGAGATTCTCTTTTTTATAGTTCTCAGCCATAAGTTATCCTAACGCAAAATATACTATTTACATAGTTAGCCAGTCAAGCACTTTTTTTCCTAATCTATCTGATGTATCAACCTCTTGATATTCTTTGCGCCTACTGGGTCTAGCACCATCTAATGCTGTCCATACTGCATCCATAACATCATCATGTTTACCTCTGGGGTAAGATAGGAACTCAGCTTGTGCTTCTATATCTTGAGGTCTAAAGAAAAATTGACCCTTTGCAAGTATCGGGACTAGTGAAAGTAATCGCTCTGATTTTCTGTTTCTGGGTTTAACGCCTTTCTCCAGTCCCGGTATGAATATACCCTCCTCTTGCATCTGTTTTCTAACAGAAGACCTTAATGCCTCCTGATACGCAACAGTTTCAATCTTCATTCTTTTGGGTTTGTATTTCTTATATTGCTTAATAATAGCATCGGGTTGTTCTGCTGGGTCTAACTTTGTTCTGACTATATTAATAATATATATATTACCATCATTATCTAAACCAACTGTAGCTATAACAAAAAAGTCAGCTCTTGCTGATAGACTAGATGCAGGGTCTACACCAGAGTATACTGCAACAGGTTTTATCTCTTCTTTATCATCGGGTAATTTTTTAACAAGTATATTCTGTCCTTCTCGTATCTCATAGTCATAATGATGTATCTTGATATAATCAGGTTTAAATGGACTATCTTCTGGAGATTGAGCTATATTCATATACTCCTGATAGAATCCATTAAGATTGCCTACACTAGCAAATTCATCCTTGATTTGTAATATACGCTCTTTGGGGAAACGCTCAGGCCATATACTCACCTCATCATCATTCCAGATACTATACCACAGAACATCCCATGCAGGAGATTCCTTAGCCCAACATAAGAAACAATCCTCTGATATAACTGTGCCAATCATCGCTATTCTACCATCATCGCTTAATGATGGTATAACAGCTTCGGTTATCCACTTCCTATTTTTAGCTCTAGCTTCTGGGGTATAGGCGTTTAACTCTGATTCAAAGTCATCAATAATAATGAGGTTAGGTCTAGTGTCACCCTCAATAAACCCTCTGACTCTTTGACCAGTTCCCACAGCAATAATACGAGCACCATTTGCAAGAACAATATCATTATTAGTCCACCTCTTAGCAGTGCCGGGGCCCATATCTCCAAAGTTCTCTTTAAATGTTTTACTGTAGGTGAGATGGTATTTTATCCTTGATAAAAAGTTTACACTTTGACTTTGACTCTCAGATATGATAACAATGAATAAATCTTCAGTATCAGCTTTAAAAGCAACTTTCCAGAGGGGATATATAAGAGATACAGTAGTTGACTTTGCTGTTCCTCTGGGAGCGGCGATAAGTAGTCTTTTTTTGTCTTCATTTCTGAGGTGTTGGTATAGTTCATTATGAAAAGGGGGTATATCTTTGTTTAATGCCGTTGGAAAACAAACCTTACCAAAAAGCCCAATGTTACTTCTAAACTTCTTGAGTACTTGAAGTTTCTCGTACTGTGCTTCGTAGTTCTCCATTATCCTGTTCTGTTACTTCTGTTAACTTTAATTTTTGTTCTTCCTGTAATACATCTGCAATTAGCTTCTTTGTACTAACGCCTTCTATCTGCCTAGTCGTCTTAATTGTGTCTTTATCATCCATGCCGTGCAGATTCATTAACTTCTCTACAGCCCTCATAAGGTTAGAGACATCCTCTTTCTTCTTAGCTATCTGTATTGCCTCTTCAAGTAAGTCCATTACATACTCTTTATCCTTACCACTTTCTTTTAATAATACATCAAGTTCTTCTCTTACCACTTTCTTAAACTCCTCTGTTCTAATATTGCGTTTCCATCTTCTTCTTTGTTGTGGTGTGGTTTGACCCATGACCATATCAATAGCCAAATCTGCATCAAAGTTTGTAGAAACATATGCGAGGGCAAGATTCTTCCACTTGTGTGAACGAGACTGAACTTCGAGTGCGGGCTTTCCAGAGAGAGTCCAAGGGGTAGACCTGCCCTCAGCATAAAATTTTTGTGTTTTGTAGTTGGGGTTATGCATGATATAGCCATAGGGCGTTCTAATATAAAGTGTTGCCTGTGCTCTATCGGATTCATATTCTTTCCGTTTTATAACCTCTGCTACATATCCGTCATCAGAAATACAGAAATTACCTTCATCTGCTTCTTTCCAATGCTTAAAGTCTAATCCTTTTTCTACAGCTTCTTTTTCTGTATAGATAGGATAAGACTTTCTTCCGGATTTATGATTTATTGTTATTTTGAACATTATCTAAGTGATTCTGCCATAACCTAGAATTTATCCAAACTAAAACTAATACGAACATTAAACTAAGTTCTATCATTAGTAGTCCCTCCCAAATAGATTTGATTCTTCTTTTCTCTCTAATTGTATTAATCTAGCTGTTAGATATACAATCCCGTCTAATAATTCTTCTATGGTCTCCTGATGATAATCCCTGTTATCTTTCAAAGGAACATCCTGACCATACTTCTTTTGACCTAAATCTAGTCTTTCTTGAACTTTGTTTATAATAAGTTCATTGATACCAATATCAGACATCTAAAGCCCTCCTGTACCAACCAAACCAGTACTTTTCTTGTTTAGGTTTCTTTACCACTATCTCAGCAAACTTTAGGACTCTATACGCTCTGAGTCTATCTGCTTCCAAGTTTTTAACTGCCTTGAGCGTCTTTGGGCCGACTCTACCATCAAGTTCCAATCCTGCTTTGTACTTGCCATTAATAGCCCTTTGAAGCACTTTACCAGCACCAATAATGCCAAAATTAACACACATGTCAAAATAAATATGCTGTAACTCATCAGGTATTAAATAAGCCTTGGATGGTTTCCAATACTTATTATAGTATATATCTTTCGCTCTAACTATCGTTAGATTCTTGATATCCTCTTTTGGGAATGCTTTTTTAGAAATGCCATACTTCGTTTCACCTCCGGGGTCATCAGGGTCATTTACATATCCACCCTCTTTTTCTATGACATCTTCTATAATCTCATAAAAAACTTCTGAATACATAATCTACCTCCTGTTTAATTCTAAATAAAACCCTAGTTGTTTCGTATTTAAGCTTAATATAACAAAGCTTAGGTATCTGATGCAATAGCTTTCCCAGAGCTGTCAAGAATCTTCTTGTCCTGCTGGTTTTCTTTTGCTCTTTCCTTAGCTTTCTCAGTAAGAAAATGCGTGAGTTCATCTGTATCTCCTTTATATTCTATATAAGAAGCTATAAGCTGATACAACTCACTAATCTGCTGTTGAATCGCAGAAATAGCATTACTATGCAGGGTTAGTGCATAATCTCTATCTCTATTTGATGGTTTTTTCTTGCCCACTTTACTCATAGTTCCTCCTAATTGTTCAGTCTCTTAGGTAACCTATTAGTGACCTTACTAGTAACTTTTTAAATCCTTTATAATTTCAAACTTTACTAATGGTCCTTACTTAGGTAACTTAGGTACTGTGAAGTTAAGGTAAGAACTATAGCTTGTCAACTCTTTTTTCTAGAAATTCTATTGTTAAATGCTGATAACAGTACTTGTGTCCAGTTTCTAGGTCTCTATAGAGGTGTTTTTTTCCGTCTATCGTGTGCAATACTACGAAAGGGCTGTTATTTCCTCCTTTAAACCCATCCACCTCACTAGAATCATGAGCTAAAATGGTTAAAAACAATAATAATACTAACTTTTCCATGTCTGAATTTATAATAAGTTTTGTTAGAATAATATTAGATTTCTAAAATTTGCACTAGAATGTGAGTTGGTGATATACACTAGCAGGTACCCGGTCAAAATTCACCCCATGGGGGTGTGTTCTTGTTGAAACTTGACACATATTATAGTTCAAGTCAGTGAAGTAGCTCGCTACTCGTACTCACTGCACAATACACAACTAATAGCTGTACTCTTCGAGGCTATTAGTCGCCTAGGATGTAGTGATACTATAGTGATATGGCTTTGTGTATTGTTTGCTCTGTACTGTTCACTTCCTTTTCCTATCATATGTGCGTGTGTAGTCTATTTCATAGACATACCACTAAACAATTCTCAACTTCACCCCCACCCCCAGCCATGCTACCGCATGCCCAAGTGGGGTTCATTTTGGGGCACCTGCACAATCCCGTACTTGCTATCAGCAATAGATTTTGCATGCCAAGGTAGTAGGCAATAGATACTACCATAACCCTAATTAATAGGATTAATTATGCTTGAAGGTACTATTACCAATACCTTTGCTGGCAACCGTGTTCGTAACAAATGGGTTTACACCCTTGACGAAAACGGCCAGAGAATAGCAACAAATAGTCTTAAGGTGACTATCAGCGATGAGCAGGAATTACCTGCCATCTTAACAGCTGATAGGATTGCTAAAGCTTCTCAAGCTTTACCTAACCTTAAGTTTGTTGCTGGCTCTGATTACCGCAAAGCAAGTGAAGAGATTCACTTTGAAGAGAGTAAGCAGATAAGTGCTACTTATAAGCCTCTCCCAAAGCCAATCTCATTCTAGCTTTGTAGCCAGTAGGTCAAAAGGACTGTGATTCCACAATCGTGGATTGCGAATTGACGCTTGATACAGCTTAGGCTGTATCGAGTATCAGTCCTTTTTCCCTTAAAGGTATGGTAGTACAACGAGCAAGAAAGAAGTAATGACATGAGCAATAAAGCTACATTTATAATATCAGAAGGTAAGAAAACAAACATGGTTGTAGAGCATACAATAGTTAAGAATAAGAAGAATCGTAAAGGCGAGCCTTACAAGATATCTGTGACTAAACATGTTAGTAAGAGGAAGAAAAATGAAAAGAAGTAAACTAGATAAGATACTAGATATTGGTATAGTAATTTTTCTAATATTTTGGTCAATCGTAATAGGGGTAGCATTCTTAGACTACCTCCTGTTACAATGATGAGGAGAAGTGTTCCCCCTTGGAATAAAAGTGATTTAGTAGCGTGGCTTACAAAGAAGTTTGTACATGTTCCTAAATCACGATTCCAAGTAATGGGAAAGAAACAGCTATGGGCAATATATTTTAAAAATCAAAAGATTGGACACCGCTAGTCCATTTATTTGTCTGCTTAAGCTAAGACAATAGTAGATACTGAAATAAAATCAGGGCCTGATGAAAATGCGTTTGAAGGGCAAAACATTGAGGCATTTATTCCTTTCGGTGCCTATATCTACTAATAAGGGGTGTGTATATATTACTGTTTATATGCACGCCCCAAAGATTTAATTTTTTTTTTCATTGTAAGTAATGCAGGGGCATTACCTCTATAGCAATGAAGTAATCCTAACATAGGAGGTAGTAAGTATGGGGAAAGTAGAAGAAGCGATTGATAAGCTCATTCGCAGTCTAGAATCCATAGGTTACTCAACTGATGAGGCAATAAATAAGGTAAACAATGACCTTGAAAATGCCAAAGCAGAAGTAGAAGCGTATAACGATTGGATAGAAGAGAGGGTTTCAGTGTGGATAGAAACAAGGTGGTAAATTATGCTTTAATAGAAAAGCTTGTCTTTTATCGAAGAGACAAGAAAACGAATCAACATATCTACAAAAATAATCTACTTGGTATCTATAGCAATGAGGCTGTAGCTGAGTTTATCAAGTCTAAAGCTAAGAAGTTTTTAGTAGCTAAAGATGCCATAAAGAGTATTGAGTATGATATAATTGAGACAGGTAAACCAGTAACAACCATAAAAGTTGACGACTATGTCAACAGAAAGAAAGAGGTCAATAATGGCTGAAGTAAGATACATGGCGTATCATAAAGGTGGTGTGCCACAGACTGTGTCAGCAGACACTCCAGCAGAGATAGCTGAGAAAGAAGGGTTTAGCATTGACGATAATCAAGTAGCGATTTTCGTTGGTGGTAAGTCTGCAACTCCAACCACTCGTTTAAGAGATGGTCAGGTTGTGTCTTTCCAGAAAGCTCGCCAAGAGTCTGGGTGCTAGTCACCAATAACAATAATGAGCCCCTGCTTCGGCAGGGGTTTGTTATCTAATTAACTTAATAATAATGGAGAATAATATGTTAGAATATAAAAGATTAGAATCTACAGATATAATATGGAAAGATTGTAATGCAATGGAAGTATTTAACTCTATCTTTAACTTTGGACATTCAGTGAATGAAGATTTATGGAAAGATTTCTTTGAGCATTACGAGTTTTTTCACATAGATGAAACAGAAAGTGTATATCTAATTGTAAGAAATGCAAGATTAAGAATGCGTAAGTTTTATAATTTACCAACATTGTATGTAAAATTTGACTTAACGAGAGTTATGAACGGACAGCTGGAACCTCAACACCTACGATACTTACAGAAGTTAGATTTTTATACTAATCTAAGAAACGAAGAGCCAGAAGACGCATACAAATTTGAATCAGAAGTACGATTCATGCCAGCGTATCATTCACATATTGATGCAATGGGTTGTGCGTGTTATGGTAGATGGGCTACAAATATTGGTGATGCTGTTGCTAATGGTGCGTATCAAACAATAGAGTCAATACAGGCATTTCTAAATGACTACAATGGTAGAAGTCCTTTCTATCGTATTGACCCTTATTCATTTGATGGTAGCAATACGGCTATGTATCAGTTTGCAAAGCTTCATAACTGGGATACGAATAAGTATATTGTACTTAATAAGTTCTTTGAATATACAGTTGGTAAAGATTGGATGATTGACTTCTGTCAACATGCTAATCGTAACTATGAATTAGTATGTCAGATATGGTTTTTCTTAGAAAGTACAGATAATGATAGCTTTGAAGATAGTGTTGATAAAGATGTAGCATTATTTGAACTAGTTAAAAACTATTTAGATGATTGTCCCTATGACCATTATGTTTATTACATGAGTGGTTCTGATAGTACTCAGTATGAAGAATGGTTTGAGTTTGACCGCTGGTTTAAAGAACTAACTGCAGTTGGATTTACAAGGGATATAACAAGTTGGGTTAATCATTTGTTAGGGCTTGAGGTAAGTCGTGGTGATTTAGCTATGCTGAGTTATGGCATGGGTACTAATCTAGCTGTAATAAATGACCTTGCAAGTATTGTAGCAGAAACAGATGCTTTATATAAAAGACACAATAGTTTTAATAATGTAATGAGCAGGATTATACAAAAATGTTTATTACAAAATAATAAAACTACTGACTTTTATTCTTATGGGCCTTTGTTTCTTATGATAGGTGCATTTAAAAACCCAAGTCTAATGTATAAAAAATACTTAGAATGGCTTCAGGTTAAATCAAGTAATGCAGATACACAAAAAGTTAGTATGGTAAGGGAAATTGAAAGAGAAAATCGTACACTATATTGGTATGATGATTTCAAAGATTTACCAATCTATACAGATAGTTGTACACTTGATTTTAGAGCAAAATGTGCAATAATAAGCAATGACAATACTGTAGATTATACTGTTGATGAACATTGGGAAAATCTTCTTTCTCATCAGTTATTTCAACAAATGAACTATGTAGCAGAAAATTATAATCAAGGTAGTGCACTAAAAGATGGAGACTATGTTGATTTATTTGATGCATACAGAGGATTAACAAATCTACAAGAGTTAACTGCTGAAGTAAGCTTGACTGAAGAAGAAATGTTTCATGAGATATTACTAAAATCATTGTATCAACACGATATGAATATATCCTCTACACTTTATTTTAAATTATGTGACATACTAGTAGCAAAAAATCACGATACAAACGAAGTAACTAGTAGTATGTTAACACTTACAAATAGAGGTGAAGAGTATGATGAAGATACAAGAGAAAATACAATAAAGTATTAGTATGAACTAATTCCTGATTTTCCTAGAAAAGCTAGTGAGATAAAGGATTATAAATACAGGCTTTATGAGCCAGTAATCTTTGAAGCATATAACTTGCGAAAACAAGAACTTAATAAACACATAAAGGAGATTAATAATGCAATTAACAATTCCGTTAGAAGTATACAGCAAACTGAACTATTTTCTTAAAAAGTTCCCATCAACAGAGTGGTCTGGCCCAGCATGGTACAAACCACATTATAAGAAAGGGGATAAGTTTCCAATAGGATTTACACTTATTCACTTTCATCCTGTTGATTTGGGACATGGTACAGCAACAACAATAGAAGCTGAAGATACTGCAAAGATACTTGAGAAGACATGGAAGAATTACCCTGAAACAGAAAAGTGTATGATGGGTATTATACATTCTCATCATAGTATGGGTGCTTTCTTTAGTGGTACAGACAAGAGCTGTTTAAAAGATAATGCTCCAGATGAAAACTTCTATTGTTCTACTGTTGTAGCAAGTGCAAAGGAAAAGTTTGCGTTTGCATTAAGTTACAAAGACCAATATGATAAAGTACATCTAATAGAGGCAGAGTCTAAAGATATTAATATGACTATGCCTGTAGATAATAAAGAACAAAAGAAATGGGAAACTATTGCTAAGAAAATAGAGAAATCTAAAGAAGAAACAATAGTTACTAGATTCTATAAAGGAGGTAGCCTTAATCAAGGCAATTTGTTTCCATATAGGCCTAATTCTTATTTGTTTGATAATTATGATGAGCTTGATACTCACATAACTAAACAGGATAAGATAATTGATGACCTAAGACAAGCCTCTTTAACTGCAGATGACCCTGACTCTGCCTTTATATCAAGTTTGTATGAAAGTTTTACAAAAGGTGATATAGAAGAGTTAGTGATGGAAGATGCATTAATAGATATGAATCTTAATCCAAGAATAGTATTAGATGAACTAACAAAAGGAGATAATAATGCAACAAAAGTTTCTGCGTAACAAAGACTTAATACCACAGGATAAACTAGATGACATAACAGTTGTTGGTTTAGGTGGTATTGGTAGTGGCGTGGGGAGTTATTAGCTACAATGGGTTTTAAGTTTAGTGGTGGCTATGATAAAGACAGCATGCAGGAACACAATTTCAGTACAACTCTATATCCAGAATCATGGTATGATGAAGAAGGTAGCAATACTAAAGCCATTATGGCTGAAAGAACTGCTAAAAACTATGGTGGTAAGATGATAGAGACTGAAATGAATAGTAGTCTGTTTACAGGTGAGGGGCAAGTCCTCTCACCTAAGACTATAGTTTGTACAGATAGTATGACTAGTAGGAAGTTAGTATATGAATCATGGCTAATGAATCCTGACAGAGAGGTCTTAATTGACCTTAGAATGGATGCATTAAGTATGAGTTGTATAACTACAACCAAGAATCTTGATAAATACCAAGACTATTGGTTTCCTAACGGAGGTAGTGGAGAACAAACTCCATGCACAATGAAACATACTATATTCTGTGCGAACTTAATTAGTGGTATTGGTGTGAATCAACTGTTTAATTACTTGACACAAAGACCTTTCTATGCGTATATTTGGCAAGGTCTTTCGCCTTTAGTAACAAAGACAGAAGACTTTAATTGTGGAGAAGTAAATGAATCAATCAATATAACTGAAGGAGAAGCGTATGCAAATACAAACTCGTACAGTTTCAACTAATTGGAGTGACACCATTGGAGGGTTGACTTGGTATTTTATCGGTCAACCCAAAACTGGTAAAACGACAGCCGCCGCTAACTGGTCTAGCAAAGGTGCAGAAGGTGTTCTAGTAATAGACACTGACCTTGGTGCTGACTTTGTTGATGGTGCTAATGTTGTAACTGTAACATCACTAAACCCACCTTTCGAAGGAGAAGGCGATGACAGAAAAGTTGTCCCACCACTTGAGAGAGGTTTTTATCATAGAGTAGGGCCTGACAAAGGCAAGCCAATGGAAGTTTACTCTTTATTTGAGGTATACACTTGGATAAAAAATAGTTGGACTGAACTTGGTTACGAAACTATTGTGATAGATACTATAGACACTATAAACGAATGGATACAGGAAGCTGTATGTGAAGAGATGAATATTAGTGCTATGGGTGAAGGTGACTGGGGTTCTGATTGGGGTAAAGCTAGAAAGAAAAATGTTGATATAGTCAAAAGACTACAACTCTTAATGAAACAACATAGCTCAAACCTAATCTTAACTTCGCATTCAAAACAATCTCAAATGAATGATGGTAAAGTGCAACTAAGTCCAGAGTTACCTCGAGGCTTAGGATATGCATTATGTGCTAAAGCCGATGTAATTGGCTACTCTACAGTAGTCAAAGACAATCCAATTCCAAAAGTATCTTTTCAAGCATATGATGAGAGAACAGTTGGCTCTAGACTAAAGCCATTAAATGGGCTTGTTTTGCCGTTTACATATACAGATGTAACTAAAGCAATAACTGAATATAAAGAAGATGAAGGAGAATAAGTATGGCATTATTGCAAACTTCAAATAAAGGAACTAAGAATGACTTTACTGGCTTTATAGAAGCTGGCATAGAAAGAGTCGAAGATAAGTCAGGTCAATACGACTGGGCTGATTGTTGGCTTGATGTGCATTTTAAGCTTAAGGGTAGTCAGTATCCACAAGTTCATTCTATCAAAGGTTCTTTCGATAAAAACCCTGATGGTACAATAGAGGTCAATAGGGTAGTTAGACAATTTAACTATCTTAGAGAAGCTATTGGATTTGATGGTGGTATCAATACCGAAGGAGGATGGGAGATGGAAGATGGTACTGCTGTAGACAATATAGAGTCTACACTAAACCAATTCATCAATACCATGAACGGTAGTGATAACCCATTGTTAGAACCACCTCATGACTTTCTTATATATGTTTATAGAGAAGCTCCTAAAAAAGCTGGCGATAAATCATATAAGAGAGTTTTAGGTAAAATAGTATCTAATAACAATTCAGGTAGAGCTGACTTAGAAAGTTATGTAACCTACATGAAACAAAAAGGATACTTGAAGGAAGCATCTGAAAACGATACCCCTTCCACACCTACTCAACCTAAAGATGACATGCCATTTTAATGGAACTTTATGTTGAGGTAGCTATAGGGAGCCCCCATAAAAGGGGGCTTCTTATGCCTATAGGTAAATACGAACAACACATGACTGAGTTCTTAGAACGGGGTCAATACATACCCATATATAGGTCTCATTATCTTTATGATAAAGAAGCTCTTGTTTTTACACAAGATAGCAAATCACTTAAAGACTATATGGGTAAAAGATATATTGATAATGTACTTATTGATATTGATAAAAAAGATGATAGTGACGAAAGAGTTCTTGAAAAAGCTAAGTTAGCTGTTAACGAGCTAAACTCACTAGGACTAAAAGAAGGTAATTACAGAGTATATTTTAGTGGTACAGGGTATCACATAATGGTATGTGCTGATTGCTTTGGTTTTGAACCTAGTGAAAATCTTCCATATGTAGTAAAGCAGACTATGACACAGTTATTTACAACTGTGAATATAGACCCTGCTGTATATATGAGAACTGCTATATATAGAGAACAAGCTACTAAGAATGCTAAATCAAATTTGTTTAAAACATTATTACCAACAAATAAGTTTATGCAATTAACTGTAGCACAGATTAAAAGATTATCATCTCAACCATCTAAAATAAATTGGGAAGAAACTATGTGGGGTGATGGCAGTTTAGAAGAACATATACAGACAAATGTGGAGAGTGTCCGTTCTTTTAAAGCCGTACAAGAACCTACAAAAGTTGCACCTTGTATACAACAAATGTATATGGAAGGGCCTAATGAAGGTAACAGGAACAATGTTATACTTCGTATAGCATCCCATTTTAGACGAAATGGTATACCATCTGAAGCAACTAAAGCAAGCATGCTTCATTGGAATAATAATCAATTACAAGAAAATGTCGTTTTAGAAAAAGTAGAAAGTGTCTATAACAATGGCTATCAATATGGCTGTAAAGATGTAGAGATGAAAGCTAGATGTAAAACGCATTGTATACATTATCAAAGAAAAGACTATGACATAGAAGTCAAGGATTTTCAACAGCTACAAAAGAAACTAGAAGAAAGAATGTCTACTGACTTTAGTGGTAAAACAATAGATTTATCAAAAATATTTGGTTTACCAGATGTTGATTGTACAATCTATCCCGGTGAGTTAGTTACAATATTTGGGCCCACAGGTGCAGGTAAAACTACTGTGGCTCAGAACATAATATTAGGGTATAACTCTGCACAAGATAGAATTGATGAGGATTTACAACTCAATACATTATATCTAAGTCTAGAGTTATCAGACTGGTATATGCATAAAAGACATATTCAGATAGTTGCTGATGTAGATAAACAACAAGTAGAAAGTGATGTAAGTAAAATAGCAGAAGACCACAAAAACTTACTAGACCATGTTATTATACAAACTGTACAACCCACAATAGAAGGTATAGCTAATAAAATAAGAGAGCTAAACCCACAAGTTGTAGTAATAGACTATATAGATTTAATAGACCCCGGGCCCACAAAGCGTGGTGAATACGAAGCTATTAGATATATTAGTCACACACTTAGTAATATGGCTGTTAACAATGATATTATTATTATTCAACTATCTCAAGTAAGTAGAGAATATAGTAAGAATGATGTATTAGATTTGTATGCAGGTAAAGGTAGTGGTGCTATAGAAAATGCATCTCGTAAGGTAATAGGTATTAATGGTCAAGCAAAAGACCCTGTTAAATACTTATCCTTATTCAAAAACAGTGATGGTGAACTCTTTAGTGATATACCACTAAGATGGAGACCATCATTTAGATTAAGGAGAGATTACGAATGAAGCTTATAAATAAAAAACAAACTGCAAAAGAAATAATAGGTGAATATATGGACACCATATTAGAGATGAGCATAACTGAAGAGCCAGAGCAGATTACTGCATTGGAACTTAAGAGAGATGGTTTGCAGTTAAAAATGAAAGAGAAAGTAAAAAGCATTGATTACTTCTCTCAAAATCTAAAAGAAAGAGATTACTTATTAAGTGCTGAAATAGAAGCTCATAAGGATGAAATAGATAGACTAAGGAATAGACAAAGAGCCTTAGATGCTACTAGTGATTACTTAAATAAGATACTCTTACCAATGCTAATCGAGGAACTTGGTGATGAAAATGGTGTTCTGGAAACAGATACTGCTAGGTATAAACTATACGAAACCTTTGGTAGTGTAATAGTTACAGACCAAGATAAAGTACCAGAAGACTTTATAAAAACCAAGATAACTCAATCAATAGATAAGGCTAAAGCTAGAAAAGTATGTATGCAATTAGTAAAAGATAATGCAGAACTACCTGAAGGCTTAACCATAACCAAAGTTAAAAGAGTAAAAAGGTCGTGATAAAATACTTCATAGACTTTAGTTGGACTAAATCTGGTGTAATGCTACATCTGTTCTCAATAATGAGTATAGGTGTAGTGTTATACTCAGGAGGTTCAAGCTATTCTGATAGAGAAACTGACTATTTACTTATTCAGTTTAGACTTTGGAGATTAACAACTAACATAGAAATAGGAGTAGAATAATGAAACTACTATATAACCCATTTAAAAGAAAAAGAAAACCAAGTATACAAACAAGACTAAACCAATTAGGTAATTTTACTTGGGATAATAAGAAAAAGATAGATAAATTATCATCATTGGTAGATGAGCTAACTTTATCTATAGAAGCAATGAATACACCAAAAAGAGGGAGACCTCGTAAAAATGTCTAGTCCCATAGGTGGAGACCCAACAGGATTTAAATGTTCAGAATGTGGAACAAATAATCTAATTTGGGAAGAATATGGAGACAGCAGTTCTGATGTATCAGAGCTTGGTACATTTTGTGAACATTGCGAAGATGTTAAAACACCGTTTGATTATGGTATTGATTACGGTATAGCATAGTAACTTAGGGGGGCTCCGACTTCTCCACATACCAATGCCTACCAGCATAGGGGCCCCTTTCATTTAGGAGGATATATGTCTAGCTTAAAAGACTTAAAAGATAAAGAAGCATCAATCAAAATGTTAATGGATAAGTTTGATGGAGATGCAGAAGGAACATTTCAATCAAGAAATACAAACAGAATAGATATAGCTCAGGTCAAAGCAGAGGAATATCTAGAGTCTAAAGGTATACCATTTAAAAATATAGGATTTGATAGTAAAGAAGACAGAATACCTTCTACTATATGGTTTAGTATGCCAGAGTTTTTAAGATGTATGCCTGACATGTTTGTATTTGTAAATAGTACTTTTTACTTATTAGAAATAAAAGGCTGTCAAGACTCTGTTAAATTTAAGATAGATGATTTGCATCAGTATAATCTTTGGAATGGTATAGCACCAGTACAGATGTTTATATATGCTACTAAATTAGATAAAAAATACTTATTGAATTTAGACTTAATATGGGATAACTTACATAACGGTACTTGGGGAAGATATAGTGATAATAATAAGTTGTATATAGATATCCCTTGTAGTACATTAGAGAAGTATGAAAGAGAATAACTACATAGCAAGAAAGAAAGCTGTAATGAAATTATGGGCTTGGGTTGCTAAGAAAAAAACATATGATTACATACACACAGGGCAAAAAACACAAAAAAGATAAGATAGTATTTGTAAATGGTCATCAGATAACTTATAAAGAATTAGCTGAGATTATGGTTACATTCTATCAGAATGAAGAAAATATATATCCAAGACCAAGATTTAAAGGCGGTGAATATTTCGCTGACTTTATAAGAGAGTGTTTATCAGAAGGTAAGGTAACTAAAGAAATATTAGTTAAGTATAAACTTGAAGATAAATAAACAAGATTTTAAAAAAGTACTTGTACCTGTACATGGTACCCATTGGCAGAAAGCTTATAAAAAGCTTTTACGCAAAATAAGTGCATTAAAGTCTAGTTTAAAAAGAAGAGCTATAGAATCAGGCACAAAGTTTGATATAGAGCTAAATCAGTTAAAACAAATGTTTCTTGATATTTATGGTGATGATTGTAAATATTGTGACAAGAAACTTAATTATCGAAACATAGCTTGTGACCATGTTATACCATTAACTAAAGGTGGTGATAGTTTAGTAGAGAACCTACAGTTAATATGTAGAACATGTAATACAAGAAAAGGGCCGCTTGATGAACAGGATTTTAGTTTACTAGTTGATTTAGTAATGGAACTTCCTGAAGAATTAAGTAGCTATGTAATGAGAAAACTAGCCAAAGGAGGGCGATACTAATGTTAAAAATAAAAACAAAAAACCCAGTAGACTTCGTAACAAAAAATAGAGGTATGGGTAGTAAAGAACCTGATACTAAAATAAGTGATGCAGAATTACTAAAGTTTTACTTAATTTTAATAGCAAAAAGTACTATTGAATTAGGTTCTGCAGGTTACAAAAGGATGATTCAAATCATGTCAAAGGTTCAAAAACAAGAGCTAAAAGCAATGAGAGGTGGTACATGGCAAAGAAGGTCAACTACTAGGCAATATAATAAATTATTGCTAGATACTGCCCGGGCTTATATTGAAGAATATGAAACATTCTTAGGTCAAGTAGGAGCTAAAGCATGAGTGAACCAAATGCTACACTTACACTAAACGTAAGTAAATTAAAACAAATAAATAATGCATACGTTAAAAATACGAAATTGCAATTATTTATGGAAGAAACTATACAAAAACTTCACGAAATGAAGCAAAAACAGATAGACGAAGACTTACAGCAGGTCACAAATGGCTTTTGTGCACCGGGAGTAAACTGTGAGTAATAAACGACTAGCCCTGCTACATTGTGCTAACTATGATGTTGGTAAATGTAGTGGGGTGTTGTTTGTTCGTAATGAAGATAATACTCAGATTGCACAAATACTTAATAAAGAGTATGAAGGCAAAGAGTGTTTTGTAGAAAAAGGCTGTGAATACTTCAAAGCTTGTGTAAGGCCTACACTTTAGCTCCGTATAGGTCATGAAGGGGGGATTATAGCTCTCTATCCCCCTTTCTCTTTTTAAAAAAATCTCATAGTACACCCATCAGATTTTAGAAAAAAATTTTTATTTATTCATCATCAGTTAAATAAGTATAACCAAGTAACCCAGAACCAGCCAATCCTGCCATGCCAGCACCAGCTTGTATTCTGTTTCTCATAAAGTAATTTTTATACTCATTAAAACCTTTTTGGTTTTTAGCATTATTTACTATTTGATTATGCTCTTTATATAACTTATCAATATTAACCCTATCTGTTTTAGCTAAAGGACTATAACTAGATAATGCCTGTACTTGCTCTGCTTTTGTTGGGTCTAATTGTTTAGGTGTAGGTGTAGCTAGACCAGTATTCTTAATAGCTTTTCTTTGTGCTTTTCTAGCCATTACTTCTGCGTATGAATCAGTAGTATCAACACCTTTTATACTTTCTAATTCTAAATCTTTAATTTCATCCTGTATTTTTTTAATATCTTTTTTAGCTTTGGGTATAGATATTTCTCTAGCCTTAGTTATATTAAGTGTTTGTCTACCTCTAGTTTCTGCAGATATACCAAACAAATCAGGTCTATCACTAGCTAATAGTTTTATTTTATCTGGTTTTTTAAGATTGTATTTCATTAAACCTTTATAACCACCCCAATCATAGTTAGGCTTACCTTTAGGTGACATAGATATATATATATCATCACCAACTTGTGATGTGTTAAATTTATTAAATATAGCTTTTATGGTATTAGCTTTTCTATCTTGAGGTAATGTTCTATCTAATGCTTGTAAACCCTCATAAACTCTTCTATCAAATTGTATCATTCTTAATACATCACTATGGGGTACATTTTTATATACTGCAAATTGATTATATAATGTAGGAGTTTTTTGAAATCCTATACCAAGCATCTTTAAATCTTGTCCATTAAAATCATCAAGTACATTGTACTTATTTTTCATATCAACCAATACGCCTTTAGCAGTTCCACCCTCTCTGTTAATAAATCTATTTATACCCTCATATGGTGTCTTACCTGTATACATATAAGTATTTCTATAATCATTAGTAAGTTTAGCAAACACTTTTTTATCAGCATTTCTTATTAAACTCCTAGCTTTAGAATAACTTATTTCATCTCTTTTGAACATATCTATAGCTTCTTTTCTAACTATTTTAGATTGTTCATATATATCACTACTAACTTTAGATACGCCAGTTTTTCTATATGCAAAAGATTGAGATGGACTTAATGATTGATATGCTAACCTTGAAGTTCCTTTTATTCCTTCTTTACCTGCTAAATATGCTTTACCTACTCCACCTACTCCTTTGCCATAAAAACCATTAAGGAAGTTATTCATGCTGTCTACAAAAGCACTTCTAGCTCTACCACCACCAAATAAGATTGCTCTACTAGCTAACCTTACACTTGGTACAGCAATACCTGCTACAGTTGCAAGTTGTAATAAGTTTTCTGCAAACTCATTTCTATCTTCAGCCATTAAAATGCTCCAAATATACTAGATGCTTTCATTCCCGGAGGTGACCAAGACTCTTCACCTTTTTCTTCTTTTTCTTTTTCTTTAACACTTAATCTTTTTGCACTTACTACTGGTATACCTGTTAGTTTATCTATACCATAGTAAGGATTGTCAGTTAAACCACCGGGGCCAACAAGGTCTCTTGCTAATCTACCAAAAGGAAACATTGTCCAAGCATAATAATTACCCATCTTTTCCCAATCATCATTAATAAGACCATTTAATATAGGCCCTGATAGCCTAAATGATGGTGGTGTAATAAGTTGTAATGGTGCAAGAGCTGTAGGATATGAACCAAAAAATGCTCTATCTCTTGTTTTTTCATCACCAAACAACCAATCAGATAAATCTTGAAACCAAGCATAAGGCTGTGGCATCTGTGAGCCAAAGAGTGAATACATAAACATAGAACCTAATGCTAATGACACCATATCACTTATCATAAGTCTCTTAAACCTATCGTATTCTTGACTAGTTGGGTCTATACCATAAATATTAGCTTCTCTTAATACTTTATTCCTAAAGCGTACACTATTCCAAGCCCATAATTGGAATCTAGTCATCATTTTACCCATAGCTGTACCTGCAAATAAGGGTCGAAATGGTACACTATATAAGAATTGTGTAGCTTTAACCCCTCTTTTACCAAGTTCTATTAAGAAAGGATGGTCTCTTTCAAGTATTCTACCGCCAAGCTTATTCCTAGCTTGTATATAATGTGCTATAAAAGAATCTCTACGCAATGCTCTTTCAGGCATAGACATAAATTTACCTGCTATATCCATTAAACTTTGATTTACACCATGCTTTTTACCTAAATCCCTTAACTTAACATCGGGTAAATCAGGGTCTTTCTTTATTGCTTGTTTAAAATCTTTTAAGAAGGAATTAAATTTAGCACCAGTTAACCTTGGGTTGGCACCTACTTCACGAATTATAAATTCTTCAATGATGCCTAGCTCTCTAACCCAAGTATTAACATCGTTCCAAGTTTTAAAATTGCTATCTATATTCCTTCTTAAGAAGTCTAAGTCTTTTGCTTTTCTAAAATTATTCCAACCTGCATTTACAACTGTAAGTGTTGAACCTCCTAAGTAGTTACCAACACTAGACTTAGGGTGAGCAAGTAATGTAGCAAGTGAATACTTAGCTTCAGCATTGCCTATGTTTATTACTGTTTGTGCGTCTATTCTACCTAGGTCTTTTAGTTCAGGTGGTAAATCTCTTCCAACTAAGTTTAATTTCTTAGCTATTTTATCAAATCTTTGTGCTACCATGTTATCAGCAAAGGCACTATATAATGTACCCTTGATGTTCATATTTTTATTCTCAAATAACTGCGATGGTATTACTGCAGGGAATCCAAGACTTTGTTGAGAGTATAGTTTAAAAAAGTTCATCCAGTTAGAGCGTAAGTCTTCAGGCATGTCTTTATGTTTATTTGCAAACTTAACTATAGTTTCTCTAGCCATTAGCTGACCAACTTGCCTATATAACATTCTATTTATACTATTACTATATTCTAAGTAAGCCTCAGGACTTAAATTCCATCCGTCTATATGGTTCTCTCTTGAGAATTGACTACCTATTTTACCAGTATTTTCAAACCAAGATATTTGTTCTTTAAGGTCTTGTTTCTTTTGATACTTAACAATAGAGTCGGTAACATATTCCCATGCTTCGTTTTGTACATCCATTTCTACAAAATCACCAGTAAGCTGTTTTGTTTGCATGTATACCTTAGCAATTTTTTCTCTCTTTTCTTTCTCAGGTATATTACTTTCCCATATCATCTTAATTTTTTTGCGTAAATCTCCAGTAACTATACCACGCTCAAACATCTTAGATACATGAGGAAAATAACCAAACAATGCTTTTTTATCTCCTACATAGCCCTCATAACCAAGCTTACCTGTTTTCTGTAATGGCATACGAGTTAATGCAGAACTTGCTCCATCTCGCAATGTTTTTCTTATAGGATTAGTATCACCAGCGGCTCTTTCTGCGTTTCTTAATTGTTGTATCTGAAAACTTAATATAATCTTACGCATGCCATCTATACCTATTTTATTCTCAGGCATAGCTTTACCATGTCTCATATGGTCTAAGAAAAAATCTATTACTTTCTTTCTATTGAATACAGGTATATCAGTCTTATATCTATTACCACTAGCATCAATACCCTCTATATATTCTACATTACCTTTAGCATCTTTATTAGCAAATCCATTTACAAACTCTATATCACCAGTAAGTTTTAACCAGTTTTCTTGATTCTTTACAGCTACTAAATCTTGTATTTCTTTTACAACTTCAAAGGCTGGTCTTCTTTCACCACCAACCATAGTAAGACTTCTTTCTCTATTCTTATCCCACTCTACTTTATCTGCCCATTCTTTAGCTCTTTTTTCATAGGTTTGTGCATAACTTTCTGCTATAGCGTCACCATCCTTAGCTCTTTGTCTTAGTCTTGGTATCTCAAATTTAGCTTCTGCATCAGCCATTGCATACCACCATAAGTTTTCACCTAATTCAGTATTCATATACTTCTCAGTAGCTTCAGCCCATTTACGCTCTTCTCTTTGACTTTGCATAGTACCAAGTTCCTGTGATAGATATATGTGATTCTGTATTTCACCCATCCATCCTTGAGCAGACTTAGCTTTACCCGTAATCCAATTACCATATTTATCTTTATATACAGTTTCTGTATTATTCCATTCTATTTCATGTCTCATAATATCACGCTCTATTGCTTCAGGAAACATGTGATAATAACGCTTAGCTATCTTAGGAAACTTACCCTCAACCTTAGCAAAGGTTCTTTGAAACCAAGTACCTCCTCTATGACTTTTAAATATATTGTTTACTATTTTCCAGTCTGTAGCATTCATTGTATTGATATCTTTATTAATCATATCTCTTACAATGTAATTTAGATTTTCAGCAGTTTTGGGCCCATAATAGTCTAAATGACTCTGCAATTCATTATAAACCTTAACCATTGTTTTATTTAATTTGCCTTCTTTTAGACCCCTAAATGGAGCGTATTCATCCAAATACTTCTTAGTCTTAACATCATAGTCTCTAGCATTAATTGCTAAACCTTCTGTTCTTCTACCATCTTTATTAAATAATGGTTGCTTTGTTGCCTCTGCTTCAAAATTATCCATAATCTTATCCGCTGATTCCAGAGGCAACTTTTCTGGTTTCATACTAGTAAATGCCTCATCCATGATATCAAGCTGTCTTCTTATCATGTAGTCACTTACTTCTTTAGATGCAAATCCCACTTTACTAAACTTTGTATTATTTAAACTTTTCTTTTGTGCTTCTAAATATCTTAATGCTTGGTTCTTTCCTCTACCAGCAGGTAGTTTATTTATACCAGATTCTAATCGTTTTACAAAATCAGGGTTACCCTTTTGCCAACTACTAATAAGTAATGCATCATACAAGTCTTGCCAAGCTTGAGGCTTACTTTGTTTATCCATAGCTATCATAGTATCTACCTGTCTTTGGTCTACCTCTGCTGATACCTTTTCACCTGCACTTGTTCTTTCTATCTCAAGTATTCTATTCTTTTGTGCATCAGTTAAATCCATTCTTTCTAGTTCATCTACTGCTTCTCTTTCTTTATCTAACTTAGATTTAACACGAGCTTTCTCTTCAGCAAGTTTAGCTATATTACTAAACTCTTCTTTACTTATTGCATCTTTACGCCATACTTCATTTATAAGTTTTATACTACTCCAGTCACCTAGGTCTTCTGATATAAACTCTGATGCCTGTCTTACTAAATTGTCTAGTACAGATGCTTTATCTGTTCTGCTCTTTAACATTTCAGGCAACATGTTATTAATATCTTGTTGGCTTAAGTTTTTATTAAGCTCTGTTCTTTTTGTATACTTATTCAATGAGTCAAATAATGGTGCATATTCAAGTCTTTTATTTCTAGTAGTAGGAAATGGTAACTCATTATGAGGATTAGAATTATACAAACTTCTTATCTTAGATAGAAATAAGTCAGGATTACTTGTTATAAAGTTATTAAATTCAGCATCGTTATCTATTAGTCTAGTCCTGTATTCATAATCCCAAAGTCTATTACCCCTAACTAGCTGTATAGGTCTTTGCATACCCACAACTAAACTCTTTCTACCGAGAGCGTCTCTTATTTCTTTATACTCAGGAGTCTTTAATGTTTCATTTAAATCTCTGTACCAATTATCAATTTTATTTGATTCCATTCTATGTAAGAATGAGTCAGTCCAATCAAGAGGTGTAACAAGCTTAGCTACTTTACCATAAAAAGTAACATCAGTTCTTTTATCTTTACCTATAGGTGGTAAGTTTTCTGACTGCACCATTTTATCTTTAAATTCTGGATAGGTATACATTCTATGAGTTCTTAGGTTTCTACCAAAACCTGCACTATTTATACCACTCATAATACTAAGTATTAATCTTCTTTTTTGATTAGCTTGTACATCTTCATTACCAAATCTCCAATAACCCTTTTTACCTTTCTTAGGGTAAAACATTTGTACATCAAATAAACTTTCATATACTCTATCAAAGAATACATCCATATTTTTTAATCCAGCTTCATCCATAGGGTCAGATGCTAAAGCAACACTAGCTCTAGCTCTTTTTCTAAACTCAGCTAAATCTTTTTGTGATGTCTTAGGTTTTATAACACCAAAGCTACCTCCACCTAAATCTATTTTTAATTCTTTTAAACCTTTTGATTCTATGTAGCTTCTTACATGGTTATATGTAGCAAGTATTGTAGCCCTATTAACAACAGCAGGGCCTAACATAGCTCTGCCTTCGTATGCACCCTTACTTGCTTGTAATCTCATCAATGGACTATATCTAAGTGTAGGGCTTTTAATTCTTTGTAATGTTTCTGGATTGCTTTCAGCAAACATTTTTCTCATATCATCTGGTTTATTAAAACTAACTATAGGATTGCCATTTTTATCTTTAGTATAGAACTCTTCTTTCTGTGAGCCGTATGCATCTTTCCATGCTTTTTTAAAACCATTCTTTTCACCACCAAAGAATATAGTAGCCTTATCACCGTCTAAATCAGCCCCTCCCAAGGCTTCCATAGTTCTTGGATGTAAGATACTACCATAGCCTTTTCTGCCCGTAAAACCAGCAAATACGAGCTTATGAGCACCACTTAGAGAGTCCATTGGAACTCTTACACCTACAGATTTAAACACATCTTCATACATTTCTCTTGTAGGCTTGTCCATCTGACCTTTTCTATCTACATATTCATTCCATAAGTCACCAAGTTTTCTTTGCTGACCATTGTCCATGTATATTTTAGTTTCCCTATGTCCTTCATCTAAGAAAAATATATTATCATTCTTTTCAAGTAATGTCAAATCTCCGTACTTATTCTTAAGTGTTTTTGTATAAGGGTCATAGCCAGTCATTCTTGTAGCTACGCTATTCTTTAACCTAGGCTTAACTACTTGAGCCATAATATAGTTACGCATAGCTGACTGCCTATACTGACTACCTACTTTATGTAATAAAGGAATAAGTGAGTTTGGCTTTAGTTGTGTCATTCTTTCAAATGTACTAGACCATTCCATAGCATCAAGCTTCATTAGGTTAGCATCTTGGTTATTTATTTCACCTTCTTCCATTAACTCAGAGGTTACTTCTTCATTAATTTTAAGTATTTTTTTATAAGCCTTTATAGCAAATGATTCATTTTTAGTATTAGACATTAAGCTTAATAGTTTTTGTATGCCAACATCTTCTATATTAGCTATTATTCTATCTTCCAACTTTTCATTCATGGGTTCAGCAAGTAATTTATCAGCCTCTTTATTCCATAAATCATCACCTTTAAAAGAACGCTCACTTGCTTCTTTAAATATACTATCAATAGCTTCTTGTTTTATTGGTTCAAAACCGAATGGTGTAAGATTACTCTGCATCTGCTTGGGTAATCTTTGTGGTTTAGTATACTTCTCACTTGTTATTTCTGATGGTACAGTTCTTATATCTTGTATTGGTAAGTCATGTAATACAGGGTCTGTTACTATAGTACCATCATTATCTTTAAATCTTATATTTCTATTAAACCACTCCCATTCTGCATAATCTTTCCTAGCTCCATACTGTTTAGCGGCTGATTCAGGTACAATCATGTGTATACCCTTTTTACGCATAGCTCTAGCTAACTCTGTGTGAGCACCTTTAAACTGATACTTACCTAGTAATGCACCATAATCAGCGTTCTTAGATACAATAAAAGACTTATTAACATTACCACTGGTAGGTAGTCCCATTTCTATATTATGAGCTTCTACTATTTCAGGTAATACTATTATCTCACCATCTACTGTATGAACATAATCACTTGCTTTACTATTTAGGTTAGTTTCTTTTGACGGGTCTTTTACTATTACAGCTTTATACCCTGTATCATCTATATCAATACCGTGTCTAAACTTTAATTCTTTTCTAATATAATTAGGGTCTGATGGTAAGCCATTTGTAAACCATATCTGACTTCTTTTGTTAAAAGCTTTAGCATCTCTTATCATATTAGGTGCATTAAGCTTTGTAAAACTAGCAGTACTAAGGTCTAGTCCATTCATACCAAGGTCGTATAAAACATTGTTAAGATAGGAAGTATCAAAGCTTTTTATAGCCTCTTCTTTAGACATTATACCCTTAGTATAATCTACATACCTTTGTCTTTCTAATCTGTACTCTTGATTAGCTTTGGGGTCAATCTTTTTTAAACTAGATAGAAATTCATTAATAACATCTTTAGGACTATAGTTTACCTCTTTACCATCATCAAGTTTAATTTTCATTTGTCTCTTAAGCTTAGGACTAGCTTTTACAAAGTACAATCTTTCTGCATCACCTCTACCACCAAGATAATAGAAACCTTTATCATTCATTTCTTTTATGCTACCAGTTATCATATCATTATAACGCTTTTCTGTAGCACGCTGAATATAATCTTTAATACTTTTTTCTACAGCTTTTCTAGGCCCTTCAAACATACCTTCAGCTTGTAGTCTTTGTGCATCAAACTCAACCTCTTGCTTAATATCTCTTTTCATCTGCGAAAAACTACGCTCAGAGTAATACTTGCCATTGTTTGGTACATTAGTTACAAAATGGTCTACTGCTACATATACAGGTTCTTTAGTAACATCAGGTCTTATACCTTGGTTTTCTTCTGCAAAAGACCTTACATATTCATCTTCTATAACCTTAGTAGGTTCTCTTAGTTCTTTACTATTACCTGCTAAATTAACTGCTCTAGATTCTAATTCAGGATTTAAGAACTGAACTCTAGGCTTAGGTTGGTTTACATCTACGGCTATAGAGCCTACAGCTACAGGTTTATTATGTTTTCTAGCTTGTCCCCATTTAACCCAGAATTGATACTCTGGTGTATCAGGTACAATACCTCTTTTATATACAGTATTTAACCAGTTAATCATTTCACCTGCAGGATTAGGTCTTTCAGGTAATGCTAATTGCTCCTGTACTACATCATTCCATTTCCTATTTACATCTCTCCAAGTGTTTTCCATTTCAGCTTTGGGGTCTGATACGCCTTTATAAACATCTTCTAAATAAGTTTTAACATAATACTTTGTTTTAGTAAATAAAGCTTCGTAAGGTGTACTAATATCAGCTAATTCAGGGCTACCTTCACCATCATTACCCTTGTCTTTACTTACTGTAATTTCTTCTTCAGGTCGTCTTATTCTTTCTACTGGCTCACCTTCGTATATTTCCTTAGCTTTACCTTCAGCTTCTTTTATAGCTCTAGACTTATTCATCAAGTCTCTAGCTACTATATATGATAAAGCACCACCCTGTGATATCTCAGTCTCTACCATATCTTTTACGACTCTTTTACTTGCTCTATCTAAATCTTGCCAACCCTCTGCTAACTCAGGAACTTCAGTACCTAATTGACCCGTTTCAGGGTCTCTGTACTCAGTCTTCATTTTCTTTATATGTTCAAGAGCTCTTCTGTTTTTAACAGCCATCTCGTTACTACCAAAGAAAGCACCAAGTAAATAATCATATATTTGTTCTTCAGTAGTAGCTCCACGAGCAGTAGCTGGTAACCCTTGCATTAAAGCACCTGCTATACCACGCAATGCTTTTTCATTTATTTGTTATTTAGTAAGTTCTTTTAAGGGCGTACCTGGTACTATAGGTTTAGCTCCGGGAACTCTTATTAAGTTACCTATAGCTCTAAATCCTGCACCAAATACTGCACCACCAAACATAGAATCAGCTACAGCACTTATACCCTCTTGCCATGCACTAACACCACTAGCTATACCAAGATTAACTGCTCCTTCAACAGCATCTCCTGTAGGTGTAGATAAAAACTTTGTAACAGAATTGACTGCATCAGCCTTAGCATCTGTACCACGCTTACCAAACTGTTTTGCTATATTTGTTATACCTTTAGTACTAGCACCTGCAACAAGTAAAGGTATTGATTTACCTCTAGCTTTTTGCATTAAGTTACCAATAGTTTTAGCTCCTGCTAACTTAACAATGCTACCTCCGGGTATATACCCTACAAAACCTGCAAGGTGACCTAGACTTCTAGCTATTCTTTCCCATGATGTGTCTGGTTGTCCTTCAGTTTTACCGTGGTCAATATCAAGTGTAGTAAAACCATGTATAAAGCCTTTACCAGCTTGTGATAATAAGCTACCAAAAGATGTTTCAGCCAGTTGTATATCTGGACTTTCTATCTTATAATGGTCTGCGTGGTCTCTGAGTAAGTTTGTTTGTTGATAATCAAACTTATCAGGTTGTTGTTTATACTGCTCTAGAAGTTGATTAGTTGTATTTTGGTCTAGAGTAGGTTGAAATCCTAATCTTGCCATTATTAATCATCACTTAGTAATGCTTTAGCTAAGTCATAACCTAGTAAACCCATACCTAAAGCACTTACTACCCTAGCACCGGGTATTGGCAGTGTAGCAATAGCACCTCTTTTAGCTAATTTTTTTGCAAACTCTGGGCCAGCTTTTCTTTTAATAAAGTTTAATAACCCTTTTTTATTTTTACTAGGAACATTTTCTTTCATTTGTCTAACAATTCTTTGAGCTTCTTCTGCACTTAATTTACCTGCATCAATATCTCTAGCCATTTGTCCTAACCCATATTGAAGTTGTTTAGCATTTCTACCTGCATAAGATTTAGCTAAATTAGCTATTTTATCTCTACCAAAATATGCACCAGCTCCTACAGCTCCAGCTCCAGCAAGTAAACCATATCCCGGTATAGCACTCTTACCTTGAGCTCTTCTTCTTTCCATACCTAATGTACCAAAACCTTCTTTTAATTCAGGATGATACCCAGCCTCTAACAACTTTAGTTTAGTTTCTTGGTCTGTTGTATTGTACCAATCTTTAAATGAACTATCTCCTTTTTCTATCACCTTATAAATATTATCAGTATTTAATTCCTTCATTCTAAGGTCAATAGCATTAAGTATTTCAAGGTCTCTTTTTCTTTGCTCACCTTTAATAAAACTTTTTACATCATCAGCAGTAGCAGTACGACCAAATACTTTTCTCATTTCTTTATCACCAAGGTCTTGACTTAATGCATCATAATGTTCTTTAGTAGTCATTGCATCACCAGCACCTAGATTTATTTTGCCAGTAGTTGCATCAAACAAACCTGCAGTTTTTACACCTAACAAACCTTGTTCTTTAAGTTTAGACATTGCTTGTTGTTCTCTTTGCATTTGTTGAGCTTCCCTGTAAGCTTGCATTTGCTCATTTAATTTAGCAAACATAGCATTAGGTGCTTGAACTCCTCCTTGTCTTGCTGGGTCAAATATAGCCATTATGGATTACCTCCTTGTTGTCCTCTTTCAGCCATTCCCGGAAGTACTCCCGGAAGAAGACCACCTAATAAATCTTGATAAAACATTCCTCTTCCTCTAGCTTGTTGTTGTAATATATTAGCTTTACTTACATTTAATTGACTTTGCATTTCACCTGCTTGACCAAGTATATTACTAGCTTGACCAAGGTAACCTGCACCTAATCTTTGTTGGTCTAAGAAACCTTTTAGTCCTGCAGTTCCAGCACCCATCATATTCTGATAAGCTTGGTTTGCTTGTGCTTGTTGTAATAAACCAGAGCCTCCCATGCCTTGTTGAGCCGCCATTCTTTGTGCTTGCATACCACCCATTGCAGTAGCTCTAGCCGCTTGGTCTTGCAACATTTGTCTTTGTGCTTGATTTTGACCACTTTGAAATGCCATAGCACTCTTAGCATAATCACCAAGCTGTGTACCCATACCTTGTATGTCACCAATATATTGCTCCATACCTTGACCAACTGTACTAGATAATCTACTAGCACTTGGATTGCCCATTATAGTGTCTATTAATCCACCTAACATATTAACCTCTTAATGTAAAATTAGATGAATCAGACCTGACCCATCCATCTTTGTGTTTAAATTCAATATAATACTTTCCTTCTTCTTTTAGGACTCTATATGTTCCTAACTGTAATTTTTCATTCTTATCATAAGACTTTGACTTGTTCCCTTTTATACTCTGTTCAAGAACATCAAGCCTTGAGGATAATTCTTCAAGTTCCATTTTTACTAAAGGGTCACTTACTCTGCTCATACTTTTGTACTCTTTGCTCTTAGTGGTCTAAAATGTACACCAAGGCTTTCTAATTGCTTATCACCAACAGTATCTTCTGCTTTTATTTGCAACCATTTCGACTTACTATGAGCCGAATTTAATCTATTAGAACTTAATGCATTCCAACTACTATCTGCAAGAGAAGTTTTATATGTAGTATTTAAACTGCTAGTACCTTCATAGTGAACTTCTTTAAATTGTTTTTCATATGTATCAAAACCTGCTGTAATTTTTTTGGACTGGAACTCCCAAGCCTTACGAGTAGTTCCAGTCCCTACTTGGAATAATGAGCCGTCTGATGCAATTATTTCCCCAAACTTACCTTGTATCATAGCTCTGACTTTATTGTCAAAACTCCACAAGTCCCATCTTCTTTGGAGAACACTATATACCCAAGCATATGAATTATTACTAACTTCAAAAAATATTAACAATGCTTTTCTTTGTGAATCAAAAGCTAATTTAGGATGCTGACTATCCCAATCTATTGCACTCCATACAAAATTAGCTAAGTCAGTATTACTTGTATATTCTATAATTCTACTTATTAATTGAGAGCTTTTACCATTATGAACATATACACCATACTTATCTGCAAAAAACATTCCATAATCAGTAGATATTACACCTTCATTACTTAGCACACCTTGACCTTGCATATTATCTACTATACTTAAATTATTAGGATTTATTGTATATACATTAGCAGGGCTAAATGCGTATAAAAAGTTATTATAACTTTGTAATGCAGTTATTTTTTCTGGTAATGCACAATACTCATTAGCCCAATTAAATATATTAAACTTGCCAGCTTTACTTCTAAATATATAATTATCAGTATTACTTATTTCTGGGTTATCTGCTTGAGCTACAAACAAGTATCCAGCACACTCTTCAGATATAGAATAATGCAAAAAGTTTGTAGACATTTCTGGGCTTATTCCAGTTAAGGCTTCGTAACTTCCAAAGTTATTACCTGTATTATCATAAAGTGTATATTTTAAATAACCATCTGTACTATCTACCCATCCATCACCATTAAAAGGTACGCTTTTAATAAGTACATATTCACTATCAGCTTTAGAACTATTACCATCGTAAGCTTTACCTCGATATATATTTATATGGCTTATTCTATGGTTTAAATAATTTGGTAATGCACTTATTACAATTTTTTGTCCATATTTAAAAGGATTACTAGATGATACATAAACACTTTTATCTAACACGCTTTCTTGATACCCATCATACATTAAAGATAATCTATAATATTTTGCATAATAATCAGCGTCTGATTGACTGTTAGCGTTTTTATCTGGAAGTAGCATTGGATTATCATATATTGTAGTTATATCACTATTATTTACATCTATTTTTATACTTGCTTTTGTATCGAATATAGTAAAAGCACTTCCAGAGTTTATTGCATTATTAGATAAATCATAAGCATAATAAAGTTTAAAACTATCGCTAGGATATAATACAGCTGTAAAACCAATAGTATCTGGATTAGGTGCTGTATTTTTAAATATATCTTGAGAAGCAAGTATTGGATTACCTGTAGTAGTAGCCTCAGGATTGTCTACATCACCATTAGTACTTGGAATAAAAGTTTTATGTGGCAATGAGTGGTCATTTAAATTTAAAAAGAAAGAAAGACCTATTTGATTAGCATATAAATGAGTATCTAAAATATCATTACCTTGATGGTCTTGTTTATCAACTATACTATTTTGCAATATATCCCAATAATGTAACTCATGTGAACTTGTTATTAATATTCCATCCGGCATTAAACTTTCACCAATAACAGTAGTAATACTTTCAAAATCACCCATATTAGTACCATTTCCATAAAATATTTCCGATGTAGTATCATCTGATACATCAGGGTTAAATTCTATATTAGAATTTAATTCTGCAGTTTCTGCATTAAATATTATTCTTTTTACACCAGTATATCCACTAGCTGTATGGTGCACAAAGTTATGAGAGTCTGCAAATACTTGTATATGAGAACCAAGTAATACATTTGCATTAATAATTGCACTATGGTCATCAGCATCAGGATAACTTAAGCTTTGTTTTATTACAGGCCCTATTTTAGCTTTTGTTGATTTTATATTAGTAGATACTCTTTCATTACCAACAAAAACTACACCCTCACTTCTTATAGTATCTCCATATTCTTTAGCTATTTGCCAATGTCTACTTCCAGTTGATACTGTGTTTTCTACATAGGGTATAACTAGACCAACATTAGGACTATTACTAGCATTATAAAGATGCCCATATATAAACAAACCTCTTTTAGGTAAAGCTTGTTTTATTCTAAACTCATTTCCTATTAATGGTTTATCAGGACTTGAAAAATGTCCTTGCTCAACATATTCTGCTCCACCATTGGAACTTTGTTCATCTACATTAGTAAAGCTATACCAATAAGGGTCTAATTCTGAATTAATATTTGGATTTGTTGTCCTTTCATAAGAACCTTCAGTCCTTGGTGTTATATCAGTACAAAGTAAATCTGTATATCCAACAGCAGGTGTACTAGATGGTGCTGTATATAAATTATCTGTTCTCCATATATAACTTTGTCTTATACTTTCTTCTGTTCCAAAAATACATTCTTGTATTGGTTTAGTATCTATTTCAAAATCAGATGCTTGTAAAAATAATCTTGATTCATTTGTTTGAAAATCATGAGTAATTAATATGTCAGTTAATTTTACTTCATTTGAACTAGCGCTTGGTAAAGAATCTCCAGTTAATTTATATATTCTATTAGCATCTATCGTCATAGTTGGTATATCAATAAGCAAAACTCTATAAGAAGTTACTTCATTAACTAATACCCAGACTTTATCTGTTTCTACATAATCAAGCCTAAGAGCTTGTATTACACCGCCACAATATACTGACTTAGATACTCCTTCTGATTTTGTACCTTTTAATAAATATCCGTTTTCATTTTGATACCCTACAATCTCTTGAGTATTAGAAGATAAAGCCCAACTAGAGTTTGTTATATTAGCATTATACATAGTAGTACCAGCAGAATAAGGTAAAACAAACTGTTCTAAGGAAGGCATTATACTAGTATTAACTAATGTAGGGCCTATAGTAAAAATTGTTTCATCACTTATTTTTTTACCAAATTGTGTTATATTAGGATGTCCTAAGAATAAAGGGAGACTATTTTTACCAGTTCCTATATATAAATCATCACCTCTTGCTACAAAATCTGGCTTATCAGATACTTTAAATTCTTCTAGTATATTGCTTAATTCTGCTACATTAGGATTAATAAGCCCATCAGCATAGATATTTTTTCTTTCTCTAAATCTATTATCAGATTCATTCCAACCTATAACATTGCATTTACCATCTTTAAATACCTTAGCCATTTTATCAACTTTAAATCCATTATCCGCATAGCCAGTAAAATGCATTATTTCATAATACTCTGCTCCACCACTAGGATTAACAGGGTTAGTTGCATTAAGTGTGCCTGTATAATGAAAGTTTAAACCATAAAGTTTAGAATTAGTAAATGTAGTACTACTTGTTGTATAAGCTTCTAAATCTTCAGCAGAACTTAATTCAGCTCTATAGTCTACTTGAGCATCTAATGTTCCAGAGCCAAATGACCATGTAGGCTGTGATGCTAGAGTAAACTGAGTTACATTTACTCCCTCTGTACCAGTAGTAATACTAGCTATAGTACCTATAAAAGATGAACTAGCAACATCTTCTTTACCTGCAATTTCATAAAGTGAATCACCAACAAATAGTGGTAAACCATCAGGATGGTCTATATATCCTTCATTTTGGAATCTTCTTACAGTAACACTAGTGCTATTGTAAGTAAACTTAAGAGCTATAACTTTGTTTATATTAGCTATTCTATACTTAAAAGTACTTTTACCACCGGGTGTACCAAAAGGTGCTGGATATAATCTAAATTCATAATCAAATGTTTGTGTACCAGTATAAGTACCACCAAGTATAAAGTTATCTTTATCAAATACAGCCATTAAGCAGTAGCTCTCTTATAATATATTGTTTGTCTAACATTTGATGTATTATTAACAGTCCCACTAAACCCAGAACCTAATACGCTATAAGCATCTTTTTTTCTACCTTTAACCATACCATCACTTGCTACGGGTTCTACATCTAATGAGTAATCTGAAGCATCTGTGGGTATATCCTTACTATCAGGTGTAGCTACTATACCCACTCCAAAGTTCTTTATTTCTGCAACCATTCTAGGCATTGCCGTCTATTAACTCCCCATCTACAACTGTTTTACCATCTATTATAGTACAAAGTTCAACATTAAATTGACCCTTGCCATAAAAGTTTACTATAGCAAAACCAAGTTGCCAGTTATGTTGTCTATTTCCTAACCAAGCATTAGCCTCTGCTGTCATATCTTTTAAGCATCCAATACTCCAAGCAGATTTAGGCCCATCCATGTGTGTTACACTACTCTGTTGCATATCATGATGATGACCATACATAACATTGCAACCCATTCTAAGTAAGTGATTTCTAGTATGGTTTACACCTGCATAGTGATTACCATGATAAAAATACAACTCACCTATCTTAAGCATCTTACCACAGGGATAATACTTATATCCCCTTTCTTTTAGTTTGAGTGCATCCTTAAACTTATACTCAGTTAAATAAGGATTCTCTTCTACAAATCTATTTAGCCAGTCATCATGATTACCTTCGCAAAAGTATTTTTCTTTTACTTTGGCTTTATCAAGTGATTTCTGTATTATATCAAGTCCTTCGTTTACTTTTTTAATTTCTTCATCAACAAAAGGTAATTGATACTCTAATGGTGGTCTTTTCTTTTTACGCCATTGCCAGTGACTTACAGATTCGAATTCACCTACATCACCTAAATCTACATAGATTTCTGGTTTTACTTTTTCAATAGCTTTACATAAAACATTTATTGCAGGTACATCATGCAATGGAAAATGTTTATCTGGTGTAACTATTGCTCTTTTGGTTTTTAGTTTGGTTTTTGTTGCCATGCTAATTCCCATTCCTCCTGTGTTATATCAAGCTCTGGAGCTTTATCTAACAATCTTTTTGTTTTCTCTCTGGTAAACTTTAACATGTGTTCACCACAATGTCCACACTCCCATATTAAAGGTTCTTGTATAGAGCCTATTATCTCTATACCAACTACATAGTCACTACCGCAATAATAACAATGGTCAGGGACATCCTGACTTGTTTTATCACCTTGTATTTTAAAACCTTTAATTCTGTCTCTACTCATAACTAGTAGGGCTTACAATAAAAAGCCAAGGAGGAGAAAGCAAAATATTGCTCGCCCCACTAAGCTATTTCTTAAATAAACCTTCAATAATGTCAGTAACTACATCAACGCACTTTTCAAAAAAGATTTGTTCTTTTTCTTCTGATACAAAAGGTATATCTATTCTTTTGTTTATTGCAGTAGCTATTTTATCTGACATTTCATCACTACCTAAATGTTTAACTGCTTCTTCTTGCATTTTTTCTGCTTGTTCTTCAGCTAACTTTATTAATAGTTCTTTAATATTCATTTATAACTCCTTTATTTTTACTATCTTCCAATACAAATATACTATATTCATAGTAAACATAACACACATTAGTATTGCTGGGATGACATCAAGCCAATACACCAAACCTGAACTAGCACTAACTGTACTGACTTTCAAACTATCCATTACTTTTTCTTTCTACCCTTAGCAGTTTTAGCAGATTGTTTAAATGCTTTAGCTGTAGGAGCACCTTTGCTTCCGGGCTTACGCATTTTTTCACCACTTCCTGCTTTTATTCTTTTACGCTTTGCATGTATGTTTGCATACAAACCTTTTCTTTTTTTTGCTCCTTTAGTAGCCACTTTTTTTCATCCTTTTACCAGTTTTTTTAGCATACTTTTTAGCATCTGTTTTACCCTTTTTTGTATAAGGGAATTTCTTTTTTCCTACTTTTGGCATAATACCTCCTATTAATTACACTTACATCTCCATTTACGGAGAGCTTTGTTTATTCTACTATTAGGGTCACTAGCTGTTTTAGCTCCAGTTAACCTCTTTTTCATACCGCACATGCGTGCACAAAAACTTTTTCTTCTTGATTTAGCTTTGCCTGTTGGGTTTTTCTTTGTAACAGGTGCTTTTAATTTACCCCCAGTAGCTCTATTATAACTAGCTCTACCTTTAGCATTTAATCCACCGCTTTTACTTTTACCCTCTTTTCTTTGCCATGCTGGTGATTTAGCCATTAGTGTTTCCCATTTACTCTAGATAAAGAACCTTTGATTTCTGATACTTGATTATCTAAATCATTTATTTCTTTTGTTATTCCATCAAACTTTCTATCAAGTTTATCATCTGATTTATTCCATCTTCCAATAAGTTTGATAATCATACCTTCCATATTTTCAAGTGTTTCACTTTGTGCTCTATTTTCTGTTTTTAAATCTTGAATTGCAATAGCTTGCTCTGATGCTCTTTTATTCATAGAATAAACCATATAAACAAACATAGCTCCTACTACGCCTATCATTCCTGCTTCTGAATATACTGCTAAAAAATCCATTATTTACGCTTTTTTTTACCCCAACTTAATGGGTTTAAATTAAGTTCTTTTTTATACCAATCCAACTGTTCTTCCATTGCACTAAGTTTTTTTTCTTCTTCTATTATATGCTTCTGGACTAATTCTTTAATGTTTGTATCAGCAAGTTCCACTCTACGCTCAAGGTCTCCAATTCTGTTTGTAATTTGCAGGTATCCATAAACAACACCAGAAACGGCAACACAAAGTTGTATAAGCCACTTAATGTTAAGATGGATACTAAGGTTATCATCAACCAATCCTGTCTTATAACTCCTTGATGTCTGTGGATTGTACTGTTTTTCATTACCCATATTATGGTTTATAATATTTATAAAAATCTTCTATGTTTTCTGTGTCTACTACTACAAATATTGGACTAACTATATTATCACCAGTACCTGAGCCACCAACAATAGCATACGCATATAAACCATCTTGATAAGGACTCTTGATTGTGTCATTATCAAATAAATGTAAAAAGCTTGTATCACTAAATACTGGTACAAACTCTGCTTCATATAACTCTTCTACTTCTATTCTTCTATTCTCATTATAATCTACTAATAGCCCAATATTTGTAGTTCTATGTGGTTGACTAGGGAACTTACCCATACCATATAGTTCAACCTGTTGGTTGTACCACATTTGAGATGCTTTTACTATTTTTTCAAGATTAGCTTTAGTTTGTTTAGCTTTAGCTCCTTCAGAGATACGACTAAAAGCAGGAGCTGAGGTAGTAGCAAGAGTAGCCATGATAGCCATAGTAACTGCGAACTCAGCAAGTGAATTACCTCTATTACTCACTAGACCACTCATCCTTTTGCATTTCAACTATAGCTTCACTATGTGATAAAGCAGTAATACCACTTGTACCTTTTACTGCATCTAATGTGCCATCTGCTATAGGTAATTCATATTTAACTAATACTTTGCTACCATCATTATTCCATCTTGGACTACCAAGTTTACCAAGTTTAAATGCACTTTCTTTCCAAGTTGGAGATTGTAATGTAGTTGTATCTACTACTTGCTCTCTATATGTATAGCTTTCTTCTTCTTGTGGT
>BCSF01000067.1_pt1 | contig 44488 bp, 15 predicted proteins | sample 1016431 | NCBI WGS metagenome assembly BCSF01 (sample SAMD00045685;SAMD00045686;SAMD00045687;SAMD00045688;SAMD00045689;SAMD00045690;SAMD00045691;SAMD00045692;SAMD00045684;SAMD00045690;SAMD00045691;SAMD00045692;SAMD00045684;SAMD00045685;SAMD00045686;SAMD00045687;SAMD00045688;SAMD00045689, study... | reverse complement strand
CATCCTCCAGTATCGCTGCTATCAGTATGACTTGGGGCACCACTACCTGCAGTAATACCTTGAATTGCTTGGTAAACGTTACCACCTTCTTCGATGATGTCATAGCGAGCATAAGTTGTGCCTGCATCATAGCTAGCATACTTACTACCCTCAGTAGCAGTAGCAATAGGCACATTTGTAGCACTTTGTAAACGACCGTACTTATCTACGGTGAATTTTACTGTGTTTACAGTTTCGGTGCCAACAGGTTCTCCGTTTGCACCAGTTGCTGTTACAGATGTAAGACTTTCTGTATTATAAAGACCCTGACTATAAGTATTTGGGTCAGGAACAACAGTAGTAAGTGCTAAATCAATCTCTGGATTTGCTGCAATACCATCACCATTATTGACAACAATACGCTGAGTAGATGCTGTTACAATATCTCTAACGGTAATAGCGCCTGTTCCAGTTCTGGTAATAATGCCGAATCCAGCAGCACCATCGGTAAGGTTGGTGATTGCGGCAAGGTCTAAATCGTATGCCTGAGCAGACTCACCAACTACCGTGCCATTAAGATTATAATCTTCAAGTCTAGTAGGATTTGAAGCATTAATGATTCTACCCTTAGAATCAACTACTACTTTAGTATATGTTCCAGTTGCACTAGTATCTTCACTAGAATAATGAGGAAGACTAGTGATACGTGAAAGTTCAGCGTTGATAGGAAGGTTTGCACCACCGTCAAATGTATTAGAACCAGTTAAGTCACCAGTAAGAGAAACTTGTCTAGTAGAAGACAGACGATCTGCGGTTGAAGCGTTACCAATAAGTGTTGCTGTTACTGTACCTGCAGCAAAATTACCATCAGCATCACGTTGTACAAGAGTATTTGCTGTGGCAGAAACTGACTCAATAGGTCTTTCATACCTGAGAGAGTTCCACGCAGTAACACCATCACCGATTTTGATACGACCAGTATCAAGTTCGATTCCCAACTCGCCTTGAGCTAGCGTAGGGTTTGAATTACTCCACTGCGTAGCAGAGCCACGTCTTAACTGAATTCTATTTGCCATTCCCGAAAAGTGGTGTGAGATTACGCTTCCAAGTTATTTATGCGTAATAAAAAAGGGGACTTACGTCCCCTCAATATTATTCTGCTTCAGACTCATCTGGAGGATGGGAAGCGGTCTCTTCCTGAGCACTGTAATACTCTAAAGTTTCAATAGCACCTTGAAGTTTCAATGCCTGAATTTCATTTTCTTTGATTTGTGCTGCCATCTTCTGATTTTCTTCTACAAGTTTCGCATACCTCTCTTTGAATTGGGTAAGCATTTCATCTTGAGATACTTTTTCAATTGTCATAATGTGTTCTCTTTGTTTTGAACTAACGTTAGTAAGAGTGACTTAATTTCACTCATCTCAGATTTTAACTGAGAAACATCATTTTGTAAAGCCTCTTTTTCCTTTGCTTCTTGTTGTTTAGCATTATATGCTGCCATATATTTATTGTATTCTGAAGTATTAGCATTATCAAAACTCCCTTTTTGGGAGTCTCGATACCAATTGTCATGACCTTTTACTGGTAGTTTCATTATACAGCAAGAGCAATTGCGCGAAGATCTTTAATGATAGGAGTAAATGCTTGGTTAGATGATACTAACAAAATCTTAATTTGATATTGTGTGTAATCTAATCCAGTTACCTCATATTCATAATCTCTATAGTTCTCCTCATCTTCCGTTGGGGGAATAGTTGCATCCGCTGTTGGGAAGAATTCAAAACCAAGATTTTCAATAGATTCTGTAGAACCCTTAGGTAACACTCTATATAGAGGTTTAATGAATGTGTTAGGGGGACGATATCCAGAGAACATCAACTTAATAGAAGATGATGGATTAGTTAATGCAGCAATCTTACTGATGTAAACTGCATTATGTTCGTCACCAGTCGCTAATAATGCAGTATTAGGATCTGCAGGACTGTTAATTCTATTGCTCACTAAAGTAACGGACATTCTGTCTGTATCAAATACAGGTGAAAGTTTGGAGTCTTCACTTACAAGAGAAACATCCATTCTAAATGATTTAGCACCACTGAGTTCAGCATCTTCATTGACTTTAGAGCAAATGATACGAGGAGTCTCAAAGTAGTTATCATCTTCTAGCAAAATATCCGCAAATAATCCATCGTTAACAAATGAGTTTTGTGTAGTAGATTCTCCATCATTAATAGAAGTACCACTAACGGTGTTAACTCTTGCATTGATAGATGTATTGGGCAGTAACATTGTCTGTAACTGAGGTACAAGAATTTCATATTGAATATTTTGCGAAGCAATTACATTATTACCACCTGCATTGATACCTAATGTGCCAATAGAAGTTGTAGTAACATCGTAACTATCCAGAGTAGGAGAAGAAATTCCAGTGTGAACTTTGTTAATCTCTGTCAATGGAATGCCATCTAAGTTATAGCAAAGAACAATGGATTCATCGGCATGTGCAACTGCAGTCGTAGAACCAACTCCTCTCTCATATACAGTAATAGTTTTACCATCACCACTGATTGCAGAATAAGAAATAATCTCATTGCCAATCTTAATATATCCAGGATTGGATGTGCCAACACTACCACCATTAATTCTCGTATGGAATGCTAACGCATCATTTACCGAGATTGTTGTATCCGAAGAAGAGATTGAAGATGTCAGATAAGTTTCACCAACTTCAGATTCTACACCAGTAATTTCAACATTATTATCAACATCATGCATACCATGATTTTGATGACGAACTCTAATCTTTCTCTGAGCACCAGTATATGTTGGTGTAGTGCTTACAAATGCATCACTAACATCCAAAGGAGTACCCTCTGTAGCATCACCAGAATAAGTCACTGTGTCCACAGTTGCAGTTACGTTAGTCTCACCACCAGTGATTGTTTCAGTACCCGTAGTAAAGTTTGTAGAAACATACCTCAGAGTCAGTGTATTTGTTCCACTGTCCCAAGTTACAACTTCTGCAGTAGGAGCAGCTGCCGTATTACCAGTGATTGTTTCACCAACTTCAAAGTCTCCAGATGCACCAGTTACAACCATAGTTGCAATAGTTTTGGAAGATACAATTCTGTTAAGAATAACACCACCAGTATCAGAACCCTGCTGCCAAGTACCAGAAATATCATTGATTGTAACAATATTACCACCAGAACTTTCAGTGAAGTTAATAATAGTACCTTCTGCTAAGGTAGTTTTTTGATAAAGTCTAGCACCAATTGTGTATTTAATCGATGTAGAATTTGTTACTAGTTGAAGTTCTGGTTGGAATGTTTGAATTGGATCAACTGGCAATTGTAACTTACCACGGTTGCCCAGATTCAATTCGGAGTTATTGAGAACAATAGTAGATGTTACTGAAGTATCAAATTCTGCTCTATAAAGAGAGAACTTAAGGTCTTCATATTGGTCTGCTGTCCACGTAGTTGCGTTCTGAGATTTAAACAGAACACCTGCATAGGGTTGTTCGGAGATTGTTCTATCGCCACTAATATCAAGTTCGCCCATGCGAGAAATCCAAACCTGATATTCATTAGAGTCAGAGAACAGAACAAAGCAATGTTCGATAGCCTCGGGAATATAAACAGGTGCTCTAAATGTAAACTTAGTTGCGATTGCCCCCGTCTCCGATGTCTGGATATTATTAGGAGTAATAGTAACATCAGAGAAAGGAAGAATAGTTGTTGTTGGATAACCATTCTCCATTGTACGAATCTGCATAGAGATGGGGATGTTATTATCCTTAGTATTAAAATAAACATCGACCGATGTTACAAACACACCACCTTGCTCCTCAATAAGGAACGACTGTGCTAGAGGGTCCCACCAACCAACTTGACGCCTAGATGTACGTGTTGTACGAACTGTTCTTCTTTGTGTGACTGTATCTCGAACGATATCCGCATTACGAACAGCAAGAACGTTTTCTCTAAGTGTATTCAACGTACCAGATGCTGCATATTCAACTTCAGCAGAAGAAGCAACTGCACCAGCAAGTCTACTATCGGTTTCACTAGTAGTGAATCTAAGAGTTCTAGCACCAGTTTGCCATCTGGGGTTAGAATCTACCCTAGGATCGGGAATAAACAGAGAACCTCTAAATTGACCCAATCTATCCGAGAGGACTCTTCTGTTGGCAACAACAGCAGTTGCACCAGAATCACCCTGAAGAACTTCACCAACTTGAATATTTCCATAGTATTCGCCTTGTGCCTGCTCTGCCAACGCCAAAGTATCAACATTAATAAAATTAGTTGTTGATGAATATGATGTGGGCATATCACTGTCATCATAAGGACTGAATTCGTAATGATCATTTGGCGCAGCAACTCTAAACTTAATGCCAGAAGTCAGACCAGTTACAGTTTCACCAACAACAAAGGGAGTCGCATTAGTTCTAGAATCTACTGTAGAATCTTTGACAACTTCAACAAGTTTGGGAATAATATAATCATCAATATCCTTTCCATCAAAAAACGCAAAGAACGAAGTTCTGGGTTTCATTCTAGCAATATTGACATCAATGTTTCTAGAGCGAATAAAGGGAATTGATGTTTGGGCGATAATACTATCGCCTTGAGATATATTATCAATTCTAGGTACGACTTGAGTTCTAATACCTTCTCTAGTCTGTCTTCTAGTTGTTGTTACTGTTGTAAACCTATCAACTGCGCGTCCTCTTCCCCAGTTAGAACGACGACGAACGCGCCTTGTTCTAACTCTTCTTCTTCTTCCTCTCCAAGTAGTTCTCCAAGCACCCCATTGAATAGGTGCAAAACCATCATTACCTGCGCCCTGCTCACGCAATGTGGACTCAAAGTTTCCTTCAACGTTAGTAACGAGAGCGGGAACTCTAGTAGTATCAATCCAGTCATCTGAAGATGGAGTGAGGTCAATACGACCAATGTATGTAAAGACGTTAAATGGATTGACGTTTTCTACGCGAGATGCATAAGGTTGGTCAATAATCATTCTCTCTGTATATGGAAGAGTGATTACAGGACCAGTTGTCTGTATTCCAGTACTCAGAGACTCATTTATAGTCAGGGCAATGTTTGTTGTAAAATGTGAAGGGTGGCATGTACCCTCAACATAATCTAAAGATGCACCAAAGTCCTCAAGATTTAATGCAGACATTGACTGATTAGTAAAGTCATCTACAAAGAATCCATTCTTAAGACGACTGCTTCCATTTGCATCAGTAATATTGAGATTGATTGTATCAGTCTCAAGCATGTTGAGAGAAGTGTAATATTCAACTTGATTGAGTCTCCTTTCAAGTTTGCCAATATCACGCATCGTATAACGTCTGTTATCAGACTTTTCAATAGCAACATCCTTCTCAGGATCAAAACCATAAGGTTGATGACGAAGAACTGCAAGAAGCATTGCATTTTGCAGATCATCTGGTTCGCTAGGTTGCTCAGCAGACTTACCTTTAATTACCTGGAAATCTCCATTTTCGTCAAGATACAATTTATCAATTCTAGCAAGATACCAATCATAGTCACAACGGAAATCACTATCCAACTTGGGAATATCAAATACAGTAGCAGTAGGAGTGCCACTAACATTAAATACTCTAGATTTGAAATCAAATGTAGAACAATTTACATATGCTGGAGAAGAAACAGTACCAGACCCACTGTATAAGTTTTTAACACCAGGTCGGAAATCTAAATAATCTGCAAGATACTTATCCTCAAAACTAGGAATATTCTCGTACTGAGTATCCAGATAAGATTGTCCACCAAAATAATCGCCAGTTGCTGAATGACTGTAGTAGTCTAAAACAAGTTTTAATTTTCGGATAGGAGTGGGTGTACCCTTTTTACGAATGACTCTAGAGCAGTCATACATAAATCCAGTTTGACCTGATTGTAAAAAGTATCTATCTGTAACTACTTTAGACCCAACAACTACCGATCCTTCAGCATCATTAATAATACCCGTTAGAGCATCCCCATTACTATCAAAACCAGTAATAGTTTCGCCTAATGCAAACTGACCACTGATATAAACAACAGAAAGTTTTAAAGAACCAGAAGCAAATTCAACAACTTTCGCTCTTGCCTTAGAAGTTTTACCAGTAACGATTGAACCAACTTCAAAGAACTTGGGTTCAACCAGAGTAACAGATGGAATTACAGGATCATTATCATCTAAAGATTCATATACCGCATGTAAATTATAAGCGTCTTTTAATCCTAAAGACAATTCTCTATCTTCAATTCTAGTACCATAAATGTTTAGATACGAGAGATTGTAATTCTGCTTGTCCAAGTCATTGATTGTCTTATTAACTTTCAAGACAAACATCTTTTGAGAAGATTTTGTTTTTCTCTGAGTAACATTTTTGGAGATAGTTCCAGTTACTTTAATAGAAGTAATACTTGTCAGATTATTAATCTGAATAGTAGTTCTATCGGAAGATGTAAATGATGTATATCCCAGACTACCACTATTAACAGTTTCAATAGGAATTTGGCTACCGACTGGATAGTCTACATTAGAACTTGCTAAGACGGTTAGTGTATAGTTTTCATCGGATAATGCCGAGAACTGCTCGTTTTCTGGCAAAGTAATCGAAACTGAGTTGGCAGAAACTGTCTGAGCATCAAAAGTTCTTCTGACAGTCATCGATTCGTCAGAAATTGTTTTGATATAAGGTTTAGGCATTCTAGTCAGAAGATCCGAATTATCTTCATTTCCAGAAAGTTGTGCTCTGTAACGAACTAAAGTATTGTAATTACCTTCAGTAGGGAAATTTGAAGTGGGAGGAGTGACATTTACCCTCTGTGCAGCATAATCAAAAATGTATTCAGGACCAGTGCCACTGAGATTTGTTGTAGAAACGTAATCTACGTCAACATATTCAGTTTTATTGAAGTAGATTCTATCTCCAGAACGAAGGTCTGCAGCAAAATTAGAGTTGAGACCTACGATATTTGCATTACCAATTGCAGCAACGTCTACCGTTGCACCATTTCCATGAATTGAAGAAACTGGAATTGTGCATCCATTACCATGTAACGTTGCAACATCAAATGTCAATGCTGCAGCGCCACCGCCGCCAAGTTGAGCGTCCTGCACAGTGAAAGTGTCATCGACAGCATAATTTAAACCATCATCGGTGATAGTAATTGTTGCTGCACCAGAACCATCAACATCAATTGTAAATGTTGCGCCAGTACCAGAGACAGAATCTGTGGTGTAGTCAGAAGTACCGATAGTATAAGAACCTTCTGTTCGTGAAGCATCCGCAGCACCGATTGTGTCGATAGTAGCAATACCAGTAGCATTAGCATTGGTAATAGTGATTACCTCAGATGCTGCATAACCAGAACCATCATCATTAACAGTAGCTGTCAATACAGCACCATTGGCATCAACAGTAATGTCAACTGTCAAATCAGTACCAGAACCGCTAGAAGTAGTCGCAATACCAGTTCCTGCAGCATAACCCGTACCAGCAGTACTAATAGTTCCAAGTGTGTTTACACCAGTAGCATTAGCATTGGTAATTGTAATGGTATCATCTACCAGATACCCAGAACCAGGAGTATTGATTGTAGCCGCAGTAATAACTCCATCAGTAGCGGTAATGTCAAGGGTCAGTCCATTACCAGTTCCACCAGTTGTAGCAATGTTAGTTCCTGTAGCATATCCAGTACCACCAACAATAGTATCGACACCAGTGACATTACCATCTAAAGTTGTATATGTAAAAGAAAGACCCTGAAGTACAAGTTCATCTTCTAAAACAACATCGGATGTGAATTCGATGGCATTAGTAGTTTCATCTCTTGTGAGAATTTGCCTTACATCAGAATATTTAAAACTATATACCCTATCAATAGTGTCCAGTTGAATACCATCAACAGATACCATTTCATTTTTTTCAAATGCACCACTGACGTGATAAATTTGAATATGATTATCTGCGGATTCGGCATCAACAACCAAACCAGTTGCACCAGAAGAAGACCCCTTAACGATCGAACCAGCAGAAATAGTAACGTTTGATGCTAACTCAAGAACTGTAAAAAGTTGAACATCAAAAATATTTAATTTATATTGGTCGTCGGTATTACCAAAAGTACTGTCGGGATTTTGGTAGAACTCCATAGATGCAGCTCTAGCATATCCAATGATAGCACCTGCAGCAGTACCAGAAACTTCAGTAAACTTATCACGCAGTTCTAAAGTCTGATATGCATTACTAATAGATGTTCCCGAAAAATTGGGGAATCCATAAACATTCTGAACGATGCTATAATTACCCAATTCAAAAGGTACGATAGCATTCTGTGCGGCATTAGTTTCTCTTGGCTTCTCTAAGTCAACATAAGTTGGAGAAAGCGTCTTAACGCGATAACCTCTAACATATGCAGCACCAGGACCAAGTTCGATAGAATACAACGATTCTTGTGCAGGTACACCACCACTGGTGATATCATTTAACTGGTATACACCATTATTAAAACCATCATCGAGATTCTCTCTCATGGTGATTTGGAAATCTTGAACGACGTAATCGCCAGATTCCTCATAAGTTCTGGTTGCTAAAGATCTTTCAAGTTCACTGTATGCACTTCTATCGACGAGATTCTCAACTCTATTGCCATTAATACGAAGCAATTCGATGAAGTCTTTATCGGCATCATCAGTAAGAAGTTTTTTAATCAGTCTTGTGCTGATTTTGAATCTGTGAGAACCAGGAGCAGCATAATTAGATGTGCCTGCAGCGTTGTCATTGAGTGATACGTCATCTTCAGGAGTAACAATAGATTCAAGAATGTCAAGACCAACCCTATATTGAGGATTACTGCCGTATTGATCGAGGAGAATATATTGATAAGGAACGTCTACAAAGAATCCACGAATGAAATATACACCAGTCTGAACATATGCAACAGAACCAGTTTGAATTGAATTTGTGGGGAGAAGTTGTGCAAAAGGAGATCCAACTTCAATCAGCGAACTACCAAAAGTAATTTCACTATCAGTAATCAACTGTTCATTATTTGTAAATGTTGTCTGACTATTAGTATCACCGCCAGACTCAATATACTTAACATATAATGTGATATAACCCTTCTCAGAATCACTTTCCGAGATACTATACAATACTTTTGCTTTAATACCTGAGGTAAGACCTTCAATAATCTTTCCCGTTAGTTGAGTTCTATACTCCTCAACACTAGCACCCAAGAAAGACTCCTGAAGCATAATAGCATCGACATTCAGGTCATAACCTACTTGACCTGGGATGACCATTGCACCATCTTTGAACAGGTGAGCACCTACGCTCTCGACCTGATTCTGTAGGATGCTTTGCATCGTAGTGAGTTCTCTTGCCTGAATAGGAAACCCAGGACGGAACAGCACTCGATAAAAATTCTTATCCTTATCGAAGTCGTCGTAATAAGGGGAGACGTTGAGGTTGGTATTTTGTGCCATTAGAACTCGATTACGATTTTGATGTCTTCTACTTGGTCGTTTGCACGACTAATTGCTCTTCTATTATCTATATAAACAACGTTACCGCTGTTTGACTTAATTTCGGGTTTTGCATACCCATTATTAAACTTCATACCTAAGTCATACTCTGTAGCGTTGATAGTTCTAGAAGATGTATTGGGTACAGCAGGGAAGTTTGTATCTGGTGTGCCAGCCGCACCAGAAGTAGCTCCACTGATAACATTAGAACCGTCAAATTCATTTTGAGTACCAGTAACTTCTGGGAAGATACCATCAATAGCGTTTTGATAATACTTCAAAACTTTAGTGGTGGGATTCCAAGAAATAACACGACCACGGGCAGTTACATTAGTACCACCAACTACTCTAGTTTGTGTAATAATTTCATCTGGGGAGTAATTACCCTGGAATGTAGGAGAGAAGATAACCGCTTTCGCAGCAGAAACCGTCAAATCTGCAATAAGTTCTTCAGTACCAAACTTAAGAGGATTGGTGATGAGACCAATACGGCGATAGTCGTTATCAATTGGGAAATCGCCAGCACCCTCATCATAGGAGAGTTTGGCATTAATCATTACACGGAAAGAACCCAGTTCAACAACGGGGTCTGCACCATGACCACCAGGAGGAGGAATAATCACATCAACCTGAGCACCAGTACCTGTACCAATACCAGTAATCGCTTCAACAGTGATTTTACCAAAAGTGTATCCCGTACCACCAGAAGTCACAGTGGCAGAAATAATTTTACCACCGTCAACAACAATAGAAACACGACCACCAGTTCCGTCGCCGTTGATAGCAACATTATCATACGTGCCGTTATTATAACCAGACCCTGCAGCATTAATAACTACAGTATCAATTTCACCAGGAACGGCATTTGTCTTTACTGCATCATTTGTAAATACGGGCATATAATCCCCAGAGAAAAACTTCAAGACAGAAGCAACAGGGATTGTATACATGTACTTCCAACGGTAACCATCACCAGTGGTAATAATTGCTGTAGAAGTTCCAGTGGGTTCAACTGTAGAGGGTTTGCCGTTGGGATCTGAAGGAGATGTGCCATTATAGATGCACTTATATACTTGATACTGCGAGTTTACGACATAAAAGTCGGAATCATACAGTTTAGTGGCACCAGAAGAAGCAGTTTTACTAGGAGAGTAGTCATGACGATACATGTCATAAGTAAAACCCAGACCACCAGTAGTTTCTTCTGGAGAAACCCAGTCAATACGACGAACAACTTGAATCGTGTCAGAAGCAAGAACTCGCTTCAACGAAATCATGTCATCATAAGAAGCAGAAAATTGTGAAAATGAATCTACTGCCTGAGGGGGCGAGTTTTCATTGTCCCAAGGTTGTGGTCTGCCAATAAACAAATAGAGTCGGTCTCTATTTGTTCCTGCATCAGCATCACTTTGGTTGGCATCAGGACCCTCCAAAGACTTGATAAATTTTTTCGCAGAAAAAATTCTAAATTGATCAGTAAGTAAAGCTGCCATTTCCTATGGATACAATGTTCCTCTACTTGTCTATTTATGAGGTTTGTACAACTGTCTGATATTCAATGCTCTTAATACGATAAGAAGCACCAGCATTACCAGCAATTTTTTCTCCACCAAGAATTGCATATGCTACTGCACCAGCACCAGTTGTATCTGAAGGATCATTTGTAAAGGTAATTGTCGGGTGTAATGTACCAGTCTCAACATATTGTTCATAACCATATCCACCATTTGTAATTGTCAATGACGAAATCTGGTCGCCCGCTGCAGTTAAAACCGCAGTAGCAGTTGCTTGAATATCACCAATATCTTCAATTGTGATTGTAGGAACCGCAGAATAGTTGGTGCCTGATTCTTGAACTACAATATCAACAATAGTTCCTTTAGATGAAAATTCATTTAAGAATCCATTGACACCTTTATTAACGTTACCCGTATTATATGGAACAATATCCTTAACGACTAATATCCCAGAAGTATTGTCCCAAGAAACTACAGTTCCGCTTACTCCAGATATATCGCCAGTGACAACTTCATTGACACCATAATTCTGTCCATTGCCATCAGTTTTATCTAACGTAATTTTAACTTGAGCAACGTGCTCTACACCCTCAGACAATCCACCAGCGGTAGCAATTGTAGCAAATTTTTGTTGGGGGAATGGTGTGGCATCTAAGATGCTATCGCCAACTTGGAATAATGTTGTATTTTGCCCACCTTGAGTCTCTTCAATACCATAGAGAGAGTTGTAAATTCCACCATCAAGATTAATTTGCCCAGCATAATCCGTACCTGCATTAACAAGGTCTGGAATGCCATCTCCTGCCCCATCATTTTCATCATCATCTTCAAAAGTTCTATTGTTGATGCTAGAAATAGGAACTGTTAAAGTTACGATAGAATCCCCTTCAGAAACAATCGTAGTGTGGGGTAATTGACTAGATGATGAAGAATCTGGAAGACCCGCATCAAACTGAACAATCGCATCTTCTGTAACAGCAAATCCAGCGTCAATAAATGCGAGTTCATCAATTTCAAAAGTTACAAATAACTCTTTGGTATTTGGATTCCAATCATACACTCGTGCTAATTTATTATTAGCACTTTCAACTCTTCTAACAATAACGTCACCAACATTAAACTTATAAGAAGAAATGCCAGCAATATCCTGAGTAGAATCTAAAATAACTCTTTGGTCGTAATTGAAATTTGTTCCTCTGGTAAGACCAGTGAATTTGCCTACAGATTTACCAGTATAAGAAACAATTTCATTATTCAAAATAAAATTACCCGAACCAGGAAATGCATCTGTAGAACTTACAAAAATTTCCGTATCATTTGCAGTTGCAGTTCTTGTCAATCCAGTTAAATATTGGAATTCGGAGTTTAAAGACTGTCTCGATCTAGTTTTTCTCTTTAAGTTAATTAATTTTGTAAAGATAATATTTGGAGGATTTACATATCCTTCACCAGAATCTGTAAGTGTAATGGCACTAATTTGACCTTGATTGATTTCTGCTACTGCTTTAGCACCACTACCACCACCCCCATCAAGCAAGATAAATGGGGGTTCTTGATAGAAATCACCATTATCAGTGATTGTGATTCCAGTAACCTTACCCAAAGTAGAAATTTCAGCAGCGCCCTGAGCACCCTGACCGCCACCACCTTCAAATACAAGAGTTGGTGGGGTAGCAAAACTCCTACCTTCATTCAAAATAGTAAGACCAGTTACAGTCTGTACGACAGGAGACGCTGTAGCACCACTACCCTCACCACCAAGAATTCTAGCCTCAGCAGTACCAAAATATCCATCACCATTTTTAGTCATTCTTACATAATCAACGGTTCCATCATCCCTGAGGACAACTTCACCTTCTGCACCAGAAGGTGAGATAGAGGCAAGTGGAGGAACGGCATCACCCTCAAATAGTGGTGCTCCAAAGAATTGAGGACCAATGCAATATGGATATGTTGGGACACCTTCAGAAGTTTCCGTTAAGAAATATGCGTAAGTTCCGTTTGGATACTCGGGTGTAACTACATAAGCACCATTAAATTCATCCAAATCACCTTCACTAGAATCAAAGATATAATCCTGAATCAACATACCCATGGCATATCCATCTTGAACCGTTCTTATGCCATAGTGAGCATTTGCATATGAATAAGTATATAACGTTCTAGGAACGTTGGAAGGTACTTTAATTTTTATTTGTCTAGTAGAAGATGTAGTAAATCCAGTAACATAATCAGTGTATGATACTTCAGACCCATTTAAAGTGTATGTAATATTTGGGTGCTCATACAAATATACTAAATTCCCAATATCACCAGTATTTTCGGTGGGATGCCATCCATCCTCATCAAATGAAAGCAATAATATATTGCCATCGTTAGAGGAGTCATCTTGATTAAAGATATATGTACTACCTCTTTGTAAATTTAAGAAATTTGGTAAAGACCCATCGTATTGAAACTTACCATTAGAAACGGTAACAGTATATGTTGTAGTAGATGGTGTGACAACTTGAGGTCTAGCACCATCAATTTCTGCACCAACTTTTAACCTATACGAATCAGATGCTTTTTGCACTGCGTTGTTGGGACCAAAATATCCATAGGGTCCGTAGATGGGATATCCATCGAAAGACATACCAAGAATTTTAGAGTGTCCATCTGGATGTCTGGAAAAATCTTCATCTCCACTACCAACCGTAATATTTCTAATGCCCCAGTTATCAACACTGCCATCTCCACCATTTTGATACAGAAATACTGTTTGATTTTCATTTCTAGAATCGGGAGGAACCGCGATTGTTACCGTTTTGAGTGAATCAAATGACGTATCATCGGCACGAACAATTTCTCTAGATCCATATGCTGCATTAAATGCAAAATATACACGGAGTCCTTCACCATAAATTTGGTCAGGCCATTCTCCACCGTTTTGATTATTACCTCTAATTACTTCTACATCAAAAGTAACAACATTTCTCAAATCAAGGTCAAATCTTACCCATCTTTGACCACTACCAGTACCAAGTCTAAAGTGATTTCCAATATTAAATCCACCAGAAGTTCCAGTACCACTACCCGTACTTCTATAAGAGGAAAGACGAAGATTTAAATTGTATCCATTACTATAAAGTGCCAAATCTGCAGGAGTAATCTCAACTCTTTCTTGGAAGAAGTCTGTAATATAATAATCATTCGGAGTTGGATCATTATCGGGAGTGGTATCTAGAATCATATACCCTTCATGACCTTCATATCCAGACATGTATCTGTGATACTGACAATAATAATAGATTCTATTAGTTTCATCTTCATTCATAATGAAGATGGGTCTTAGTGGATTTTCATAATCTGCAGCGGATGCGGATGATGCACCTGTGCTGTTATACAGCAATTCACCACTATTCAAATTTCCATCCTGAGTTGTACTAAACTGCATCGGATGTCCATTAGGATATTCGACACTTGGTTGGTTAGAAGGATGAGATTGGTCCCAAATAATTACATAGTTTTTCTTAACTCGAATATTTTCTGGGGCAAAATAAAATTCCCCAGGAATAAATGGACCAAATTCTTCTGCCTCTGGTCCGAACTCAATATAAAAAATTCCGTTTGTAAAAGTTCTAGGAGTGTCTGAAATTACAAAAGAGAATCCATTTGAACCAAGAACACTGTCATTTTCTTCAAATGAACCCGTTACATCTCTCAAATAAATTTGGGTAATTTGATTCTGCCCATTTCTAATAATTTTTACAACTTCTGCTTCAGCATCACCACCAACTTCTACAAGTGTTCTACCTACTTCAACTGCACCGATTGTTTCATCTAATTCACTTACATCAACAAGAATATTATCTGTTTCAGTTTTAACTCTCCAAGTAAATACTTTATGTAATCCCCAATCAAGAACTCCGTGCTTAGTTTTGAAGTGATTGATTAATTTGGATGATTGGTAATAATATACTTCATCATCAATTACTGCATCATAAATGTCTGCTCTCTTTACATGGGGTTCTGCCACCGAATCCAATTCAAATCCAACAGGAGCATCGCCTGGTTCAGATCCCCATTCTGGAGTATGGAGTAGAACACCATTTGCCATGATGCCAAGTGATTTATTTTTTTGGAAAGTTCTTCCTGTTCCAAAAGGTACTTGCTTACCACCCCTGTAAATAAATGTTTGGTCGAATGTTCTATCAGAAATAGCGCCAGGACCTTGCCTTTCCTGTAAAATATCGGCAGGTTTAGGATCATTATCGGATTGAATTCTTAGTCTATCAACTAAGTTGCCCTCAGAATCAACCTCAAACACACCAGTGGTTGAAGAGTTTGGATGTGATTGCCAAATTCTGTTGATATTAAATGAGTCAATAACACCAAGAGATTCGGATGTTGGAACAATTTGCAGTCTTAAAGGATCGTATCCACGACCCCTTTCCAAAACTCTAACATGAACAATTTTACCCGAATCTGCATCAATAATTGGATACAGCAATGCTTCAGCTTCAGGAATACCACAACCTACAATAGTTAATCTAGGAGGGTCTTCGGGGTCGTATCCGCTACCAGGATTAATTACCTCTACAGCACGAACACCAAATAGGGTATCGAAGATAGGCTTAATCTCTGCACCAGATCCAGGAACTGTTCTTGCCATTTATATCCTCAGTTTACTACGATAATAGTACCGTTCATAGCAGCGTGTACGGTACACTGATAATAAAGAGTATTAGGTGCATCCATAGGGACTGTCCAGTATAAAACTGTTTGACTATTGCCAGATTGTCCCGAAGTATAGGGGTTACCAGTTAAACCTGTTGTGGACTGAATTCTAAATGGATGAGAAGCACCATTTGAACTATTATCAAATGCATAGGTAAATCCCCTATGCACATAGATTGTTGGATCATTGACAGTTACTGGAAATCCAGGACCGCTAAATGTATAATCATTGGAACCATTTGAACCAAGTTCCCACCAAGTAATAGGACTTGCGGTTCTAACCCAATCAGTCCCATTCCAGAAAAGATTATCACCTTGTGTTAATCCAGTGAGGTCTGTATCAGTAAGACCAGAAAATGTGCTAGTAACAGTTCCAGTAAAATCGACCGTTAATGTATCACCAGTTACTGTTGTACTAATATTGGAACCGCCAGCAATAGTAATTGTATCTGTAGAAGAATCTGCTGTAGAACTACCTGTATCTCCAGCAACAGTAGAGAATAAATTGAGTTCGGTTAATCCAGACTGGTCATCTGCAGGTATCCATTTACTACTAGAAGCATTCCACTTAAGAACTTGATTGTTAGTAGGAGCACTAGTAGTTGTATCAACATCAATTAAACTGTTGATACCAGAATATTCTGTTAATAAAGCTGCCCTAGTATCACCAACACCACCAGAAGTGATATTCATATTTACATATGGACTATCATCACCATCAACGGTAAAGAAATACCCTGGATATGTTGCAGCAGCAGGAGCATTTCCTATTGCAGTATACTCGTTTTTATACTTGATGGAGGTAGGAAAGTCAACAGTTCCATCAGAACCTGTAAATGTGGACGTAACACTACCAGCAGTAATCCTTACATCGCCAGTTCCATTAGGAGAAAGAATAATGTTACCACTGCTAGATGAAGTGATAACATTACCATTTACATCAAGAGATGTTGTCAACAACCCAAAATCAGCTGAAACAAAATTAGTGCCATTATACCTTAATACATGACCTTCGGCAGCGTTTGCTGTGGTAATAGATAAATCAGTACCTGTACCAAGAGTCGAGTAAATTTCATCAAAGTTATCATTAATCTTATCACCACCAACACGGAGAGTATCCCCCGTGTTGTCATTAGCTGCGGCACCTAGTCCAATAGTTTGTTTAGCCATTTGTTGCTAGTTTTTTAGTTATTTATCAGAGATAATCTACAGGTTCTTCACCATAGTCTGCAAGGTTAGGAGCAGTCCAGTCATCAGGAACTTCTGATTCAACTACAACCTCAGGATTTTTATATCCACTTCCAGAATTGGAAATTTCAACTTTACTAATACCAACAATTGCACGGATTTCAGCATTAAATCCACTGATAGAATCAACTCTAACAACGGGTCTACTGGTGTATCCAGAACCAGGAGAAGTCACACTAACCGAATCAATATAACCTTTGGTAAGAACTGCTGTAGCAGAAGCGTTTTGACCAAATACAGAACCGAGATAATCGAAGGTGATGAGCGAATTGGATGATTCGATAACAGCAACTTCACGATCTTCGGTTTCGCCTTGAATCTCAAGGAAGTCACCAGGTTCGATAGGAGGAACAACTTCGGCAGCGTCAACGTCAGCTTCAGAACCAACGTAAGAGAATGCTGCGAAACTTGAACCCACACGAGGAATTTCAGAGAAGATAATTCTAGAACCAACAATCTCAAAACCAACACCAGGTTCCTGAATAACGCCATTGAGTGAAACAATGATATTGTTCTCAGGTCTAATTGTTGTAGATTGTACGCCTTCAGTCAAAGTCAGTGAGTAGAAAACATCATCGCGCTTGAGGTTGAATGACTGACGTAAAGAGTCAAACTCGAACGAAATATCATCCAATTGTCTCAATTTACCAACATAGAAACCAGTGAAAGTTGACCCAGGATCGGGTGCTTCTGCAAACTGAATCTTATCGGAGAACGCATTGTATGCATTACCAGCACCAGGAGGTTGCAGAATACCATTAACAAAGATAAGCATATGACCAGCAGGATCGGGCAGATATGCCGTACCGTTATTGATAGTAAGGTCAAACGTGGTTTGAGAACCATCAAATCCTCGGAAAGATCTCTTCACGCGAGCGCGAGAAATAACTTTATCGAGTACAACAGACTTGTAATCTTGCTTACCAATAACATAATCATTTTCACCCCAAGTTCCAATTACATCCGTCAGATATAATCTCTTGTTAGTTCCAACTGTGACAATATTGCCAATCAATGCGTAAGCAGCACCTGCAGTTGTAATGACTGTACTAATTGTACCCGTAGCAACTGTATTAGCACCGCCACCTGCAGCACCAAAATCGCCAATTTGATCTGTAATTGCAAAGTTACCGTCGATGGGAGCAACATACAAATAATTATTATCAATATCTTTTCCAGTAATAATTGCTCTCTTACTAGCATCTCTACCACCGCCAGAATTCAACTTATAGATGTAATGACCGACAGTGAAGTCTGCTACACTTGTAGAGAAACTGAATCGGATATTACCACCAGAAATAATCTTGTCACCGATACTAACATCAATACCATCATATCTTTGAACTTCGATGTAAAGTTCAGTATTACTAGAATAAACAACAGCAGTCTTTTCAAAAGTGCCATTTAGGGTGTCAGTATCAACAGTGAGTTTACCACCACTGTTATCAAGAACTGCTGCTTCATTTTTATTGAATCCTGTAGGTGTAGCAGTTTCTTCACTAGTATAACCATAGAAAGGAATATCTTCATAGAATTCTCCTCTAAGTTTAGTGATATGAAGTCTGTTTTCAATAGCACTTAGAGTCGCTGTTGTAGTGTTTTCTGCGCCAACAATAATATCATTAATTGTCCACGTTCCAGCAGTAACTTCAACGTCAAGATACTTATAGTTTTCATCTTCATGGAAACCATAAACAATACCTGTTACACCAGCATCACCTTGTTTAGATACAGTTTCTCCCATTGTGTAAGGACCATCAGTGATGTCGCCATCAATACGGAACCTCTTATAGACTTTAGCAATCTTTGCTTCATTGAGAAAAAATGTTTCAAGTTCAGCATTATTATCACTGAAAAGTCCATAGAAGTAATCGGAGACAGTTAAACCACCACCAGCGCCCGTAGGCAAATACGTAATACCATATTCTTTTGTGGGAACGGTAATTCCAGGATTGACTGTAACATCTACGTAGTAAGTAGAATTATCCAGTTGTTCTCTATAGAATTGTACGTTCTCTCTGACAATGGTGAGAATTTCATCAGTATCATATTCTGCTCTCCAGATAGCATTGTCATATGCATATGCACCATTTGGTGTGGGTGTTGCAAGAGAACCGTCTAAAGCACTTTCGATATAATCTTCTAACAGATTGAGAGCAAATTTCTTAACATTATACTCTGTATTTGAATAGAAGATTTGTCCACCAACTGCAGTATATGCATCGAATGAACCCTTATTAAGTTTAGCACCCCAAACGTGAACACCAGAAGTTGTATCGCCAGTAAATGCTAATGCAGGATTTCTGAGTTTAATGCGAGTGGTTAAATCAGCAAAACCGAATGAGAATGTTAAAGTTGCATAGATTCTATACCATCCATTACCAAAGGGAATAACACCTGTCTCATAAGAAACTAATCCATTTTCAGGTTGGAAAATCGAACCAACCGATCCGTCTGCTAAATCAACATCAAAGAACAACCTTTGCTCACCAGGGTCACCATCATCAAGAATTGCCATAAATCTGATATTGCTATATTCATCAGACTTAACAAATATAGAAGTTGTGAATGTCTGATTTTCGCCCTCTAAAAGAGAACCAGTATCAAAAGACTCATTTTCACTATCAAATTTCGTATCACCATCAAATGTCTCAAATGCAGACAGAGTATAGACTCTATCAATATAGTGCTCACCCGTAGTTGCATCTGCAGTAATCTTATCTGCGGTTAATGTATTATCAGGACCAAGAAGGTCATTTGCAGTAAATGTGGAATCTGTATTATTCCAGTTTACTTGATATGCTTCAGGATTAGTCCACAAATTAGTAGAAGATTGCTCAGCTGCTACAGGAGATTGAATTAATCGCGCATCATTGAAGGTTTGAACATTACCAACCTCTGTATAGTAGTCAAATACTGCACCAACACCACCAACGGGAATAGTAGAAACAACTCCACTATCTCCTCCTGTAAGAGTATCTCCATCAGCAAATACAGTGCCCGTAATGGGACCAATATAAACAGCGTTACCAGTATCGCTAAGGACTGTAGCAGTGCCTCCACCATCGGATGTTAATGTCTCACCATCAGTAAATCTAGACGTGTCAAGAACAACGTTAATATTACTAATAGTTGCTGCAACGGTAGGATTACCACCAGAGAATGTTGCTGTTGGTGGATTAGAAGGATCATATCCACGACCAGGATTGGTGAGGGTAACACTTGCAACACTACGTAATGTTACAAACGTTGCTTCGGCATCAGTAGTAGATGCAGTTTCTTCAGAAGCATTTGCGAACGAAATAGTTACCTCTCCCTCAAATTCCTTAGCACTATCGACAATACCGAATCTCTTAAGACCATAATGGTCAAAACTGACGCTATTGTTATAGAAAGGTTGTTCAATTTTAAATGAAACATTAGGTGCTTTAGCAGCAGCAGGGAGAGATGCTGAAACAGCAGTCCAAGAAGCAAAAGAAAGGTAATCCGTGGCAAGAATAAGAGATTGGATGAATACCCAAGCACCAGATCCAACTCGATAATAAAGATTTAAATTCTCGGGAGTAGCACCAACGTCGGGATTTTCGCCACCATTACTATCAGTACCAGCAATGACATATGCACGGAAAGTATCATAATCTGTAGTATCAAGTGCATCAGTAACAACCAATCTAGTGCCAGATGCAGCACCAAATCTAACATGTCTACCACCACCAGCAAATCCGCCTGTGGTCCCAATGCCAGTACCAGCATCTTGTGCTTCAGTACCAGTTCCAAAAGTAACAAAATCATCTGCATCCCAAACTCTACCATCATATACTACAGAGGTAACTGCATCACCAGTAAGAACTGCTGTAGCACCATCGTTGGTAACGTTAGTACCAGAAAGAGTTACATCTGGAGCAATGGTATATCCAGCACCACCATCAGTAATAGTAATTGTGGAGAGAGGACCTGCGGCTTCAAGAGTTGCAACTGCGGCGGCGGTCACACCTGCTGCAGGGGCAGTAAATGTGATTGTGGGTGTAGTCTGATAATCAGAACCAGGAGTAAACTGAACCTCACTAATAACACCTTCTCTTTCTAGAGAAATTCTTCTTGCTTCCGTAGTATTTGAAGAAGAAGTATCGGTGATAATAATATCATGGGTAAGGTTATCAACTAATCCATCAAGGAAACTATCATAATTCCATGCCTCAGCACCGAACTGATTTACAATTGTGTTGGTAATTTCAGTTCTATAATAGTTCTTGTTGAATAACATTTGCTGAGCAGCATATCTTCCAGGAATGCCTGCAGGAGACAGAATATTGACCGCAATATCAATCAACTCACCCCATCTTGCCTTAACTGCCTCCACATTAGTCATTGTCTCAGAATCAGTATAAGGCAGAGTGTTATCAATTGCATTGAATCCAAGATTCCTGAGGCGTTCAATAGCGTAGATAGTTGCTGCCAACTCATCTTCAATATGATTTAACTGAAGATTTGCAGTCAAATATTGCTCAATTGCATCAATAATGCTATTATTACCACCCGTTTGAAGATCCGAAATTGCGCTACCCATAATTAACTTCAAGTCTCTTTGGCAAGTTTCCCTACCTTCATTGCCATTTGGATAATTAAATGCCGTATATTGAATATTATTCAATGTATATGTAAATTCATTATCAAGAAGTCTCACTGCTTCCGCTGCAATATAATCTCTATTGAGATAGATTCTATCTGCAGCAATATGGAAATCATTACCAGTAGGAGCAATAGTGTCATTAATCAAAGTGATTAAATTATCAATGGCACTCTGAACATTCGCACAGTTACCAGGATCGTTAGTAATTCCCCAGTCACCAATAATTAATTCATCGGTGTTATCAGTGGTTAAATCACCCGTAATTGCTTGCTTTGCATAATATCCAAGTCTTTCATGAGCATATACGGATTGGAAGACTTGCAAACGAATATGAATCAGTTGATTGTTATTACCAATATAGAATTTTGCAGCAGTTGCACTATTTTTGTTTCCACCATCTTCAATATCATTCGCAATTTCATCCAGAATCAGACCCAAGTCAATTTTGCAACGTTCTGTACCAGAAGTAGAAGTGCCACTTTCATTTCTGGGCATATCTTGTACAAGAGAAGGATACCTTTGAAGCAAGTCATATGATGCTTTATCAACGATAGCAGTTCTATTTGCACGAATTAAATTAGCAGCATCCTTAAATCTAAACTGAGATGTAGTACCAACAATATTAGTATACAATGTATCATTTACACTATCTGTATAATTTGCTTCCATGGTTTCTTCATAGAATCCATCAACAGTAGCACCCTGATATTCAATTGCAGGAGCAACTCTTGTAATAGTGCCAAGATGGTCAACAGGAGATGGTAAATCGGCATTTGTAAGAGTATCAACGAGGATATCCAGAAGATTATCCGCTGTAGAAGCAACGTCAGCACAATCGCCAGTAGTATAATTAAGAAGAGATACTGCATTTGTATCGGCAGAAACAAATGTATGTGCAAACTGTTGGTCTACAGGAGATGCCCCAACATTTACAGTAATTGTAGTTGCAGTAATAGCAGTTACTTTTAGAACACTTTGATATGCAGGGTCATCGCTTCTGGGATATGCATGTTGTGTTACATTATCATCAGAATCGCATGTAAATACAATACTCGCATCAGCAAGAGAGATTTGACTGGATGTTGTCAAACTATGCGTTCCAATGGTCAAAACCAAATCACCCGTAGCAGGGTCATATGTAGCACCAGTAGGAGTAAACTGAGAATATACAGTGTTGTTAGAATCTGTAATCGTAGTATCAGTAAACTGTTTTACACCATGAGAACCAGATACAGTCCAAATAACGTTATTGATGATATAAGGAATCATATCACCAACTTTGTTATATGCCCAAATCGTTTCCTCAACTTCAGTTTCAATGTGATTAAGAGTTACTGCATTGGTATCTGTGCGATCAACATAAATCGCTGCTGCGTCCCACATGTGGCTATTAGAACCATTACGAAGGTCTTCACAAATCTGTTGAACAACATCACGAATATCATCTTCACAGTTTACATCACCACCAGGAATAACCAGAGAAGGATACTGCTGCTTGGTCAGATATACAACTTCTTTTGCGATAAAGTTTTTATTTGCCTCTAACAGATTTGCTGCATCAAGATATCTGTGAGTTTTACCAGTAAAACCAGTAACTACTGCACCACCATTAGAATTTGTAGTTGCATTAATTGCATCGTTATGGAAGTCTTCTCCAAGAGTAAAGTCTTGAGCACCAGACCAATCAAGTGTAGATGTATCACTATCTTCACCATCAAAATGAAGAAGCAGTTTAGTGTTAATATCGCCTTGGAAAATGCCATTGCGAGGAGTAAATGCTGCAGTGTAACGAGCAACGTTAGATAATCTCAATTCATCAATATAACCTTCATACTCACCACTAAAGTCATATGCAGCACCAATAACCATTGGTTTTGCAACATAGGTACTAGAATCAGTACCAGTACCCTCAGATGTTCCATCAATGAAGAGTTCAAGGTCTGTACCATCTCTTACGACAGCAACATGCGCCCAAGTATCAGCAACTAATGTAGTTGTTCCTGAGGTTACTACATCAGAACCATTAACATTTAGTCTAACTTGACCATCTTCCACATAAAGTCTGAGTGCAACTTCAGTACCAGTGGTTCTCATATCAACTAAGTTTGCAGTGCCAGTAAGAGCGCCAGCAGCAGGACGTACCCATGCTTCAAGAGTATAACTTGCAGTACCGATTGCATAATCGCTAGAAGAAGATTCACTGATGTAGTCTCCAGTACCATCTAAGGATAAAGAAGTAGCACCAAACTTTGTTTGAGTAGTAGAAAGTGCGGCATTGCCAGCAAAGGTAAAGTTGTGAATGTCTTCACCTGTAGACCTTACTCTACCCATCTTACCAAGATAGATGGTTTTCTGTGCCTGATTATATCCGATGATTTCTGCTTTACTATCTCTGCTACGAAGGATCTGTCCGAGAGAGAAGAAACCAGAACCAACAGAATTGGTCAATGTCAACTTACGAATTGCAAGTCCTTCGCCATCAACAAAGTCGCCACTTTCATTACCATATTCAATTTTATAATTTCTAATAAACTCATCTTCTTGGAATTCACCGCTCTCATTATCATATGGAATTACATAGTGACTAATAGTCTCATTTTCGGGGAATTTAGTATTGAAGTCTGTATTATTATCGGTGAAATCTACTACTGCAATCTGAGATTGCGAGATATCATCAAGAACAATATTTGGATATGTTGTGGATTGAATTCTATCAAATAACAGTGCGAAGAACGTAGAACCTTCAGAAATTTCAACTTGCTCAACAACTTCATTAGTGGTTGGATCTGTATATGGAGTCGTAGAGGTTACCCTTGCAACAACACGAGACTTAGCACCAATAATAACATCATTTAAAATAATATCATAGAGACCAGGTGTAGATTGATATGTACCAACAGTCTTACTAAGAGTCAAGTCATTTGTAATGGTGATGTCAGTTCCATAGAAAGGTGTCAGTTGCTGAATGCCACCAATACTAGTTCCAAGTTGCCCTCTAACAACTGTCAATGTTGTAGATTCTGCATTCTGAGTAATTTCAGTAACTCTAACAATTTCACTACCAATTTGATAATTCTCATCAACTACAAATACGCCATCTGCAACTGGTGCGGGAGTATTGATATCAGAATCTTGAGCGATTGCTTCAAAAGAAGTTGTAGATGGACCTACAGAGTACCTTAACTTAGCAACAGGTGTTTCTGCACCCTTTTCTAAGTTAATATCCTCAACAATTGCAGTATCACCTTCCAAATCAATTACAGTTTCGCCAAATTCAAAGAGACCATTATTTGCAACAGATGCTGCACTTTCAAATATAGCAGAGAATCCTGTAGCATTACCAAGAACCAGTTCATTTGTACTGAATGCAGTACCTTCAGTGAAATATCCTTCAATGAGTTCTTTTCTTACATTATTTGGCAGTTCTTGAGTTCCGATATTTACAGTAACTCCAGTAACTCTAGTGACAATCAAACGAGCACCAGAACCTGTACCAGTTAAAGTTTGTCCAACACTAGGAACAATACCACTGGGACTGATAAAGGTATTTTCAGTAATATCAATTCTTTCAATTTGAATATTGACATACTTAACACTTGCGGGAGGTGCAGGAGGCTCGGAGAAGACAATAGAATCGCCCTGAATTTCAAATGCAACTTCTGGCGTTTGAACGACACCGTTCATGATAACCATTAGTTGATTTGCGTTAGCAATTACCGAATCTCCATTATTAACTGTCAATGGGAATGCAGTTCTAACACCATCAAACAATCCAGAAATATCATCAATTCTCTGAACAACCGAGGTGAGAATATTTTCCGAAGAGGTTAATCTCTTTTGACGGAAAAGAATCTCGGTGTTATTAAACTCATTATAAATTGGTTCAACCAGAGTGAAGTTTTGAATGTTAGGAACAATTGCTTCATTAGCAAGTTCAACGGACTTAGTTAACTCAAAGTCAGTTTCTTTGTTAGGAATTGTGGTGAAATCACTAATAGATAATTCACCAAATACCTTAAAGGAAGCAGGATGAACGTTTCTAACAAGAACATCCTTCCATTCACTGATCGATACAGAAGACTTAACAGCATAGGAGAAGTCTTGGTAATAGTAAGAATCTTGAATCTTTTGAATAATTTCGGATGGTTTGCCAACGTCATCAACAAACTGACCTGTAGTCTTAGTAATAGAACCAACTTCAAGAACACCTCTAGCAATCTTAAGTTTAGAAATGATACCAGAAGACTTAGAAATAACACCAGTGATAGTTTCACCTTCGGTGAAAGTTCCTGTATAGTCAACGAGTTTAAGGATTCTGGGTCCTACTTGCCAACCAGAGTTTGTAGAAACATATCCCTGAGCAGTTGCATTTTCTAAAGTATCACCCTGATAAACTAACTCACCTTCCAAGAAAGTAGAAGTAATTACATTTGCTTCTGCAGTACCACCAAACGATTCGGTAAGAACTGACTGACGACCCGTTCCAGCATTAACAAAACTAATTGCATCACCAAGTTCTGCGTTTGCAGCAGTAATTGCAAGTTTTAACTGATCGTCTTCTAGAGAGTTTGCAGTACCTGCAATTGCGTAATATGTGGTAGTTCCGTTCAATCTACCGATAGCACCAGCAGCCAAGGGGAAGTCAGCACCATCTCCAGTATCAGTTACCGCAAGAGTAACTTCAGCACCATTTTGAATGCCATGTGGGAAAGCAAATTGCAGAAGACCCAAATCAAGGTTTACGACATAATTGAACGACGACTTGAGACTAACTGTAGGTTGGGAAGAATAACCAGCACCAGGGTCTTTAACATCAATAGCAAAAAGTCTACCATTTTTAATGGTTGCTTCTGCAATAGCTCCAGTACCACCGCCACCACTAATAACAACAGATGGTGCTTGGGTATATCCAGAACCAGGGTCTGTTACAGTAATGCTATCCAAGATGCTGGTAGCAGTCAACTGAGCGTTGATTGGGAATGAAATTTCAGGACGCAGTGTGTAATCATGAGAATAATCAAATCCAAAGTTGTTATTCTTCAGATTCTTAATCTTACCAATTTCTTCACCCAAAGTGAAAATAGATGCTCCCGATCCAGATGCAGGAATAACAACTTCTAGTTCAGCACCAGAACCAGTGAGTCCTGGTCCAAGAATACCATTAATAGATTCAATATCAATGAATGCTGTAGTATATCCCTTTCCTGGTGAAGTGACTACAACAGATTGAATTTGTCCAGGAATTGCAATACCTTCATCATCAGTACCATCAGCAACCGTAATTTGAACCAATCCACCTTCACCATCACCAGAAATAGGAACACTCCTATATGTCCCTACAGCATACTCAGTTCCAGGTTCATTAATAGAAACTCTTTCAATTTTTCTATTGGATTCAATAGAGTCAATAATTGGCAGTTTTGTATAGAATCCACCAGGATTAACAATACGAATATCAGAAATAGCACCTACTGCTCTCTTAGAACTGGTGCTGTAAGATGCATTTGCAATAGTAGCAGAAGCTTCTGGTTGATTAGAAAGCACAAATTGGAAAGTATCGTCGCCTCTAGTAATAGTTCCACCAGAAGTTGATGATACAGTGAATGTACCAACATAAGGAGAGAATGTTACATCAAGATAACTTTCGGGAATAACTGGAGAATTTGCACCAGTTCTTGAAGGATCGAAATAATATGAAATATTTGTAATGACATCTTCGGTTACTTTAAACTTAACTGTAGGTTTGGGTACACCTTGCCCAGTAACGCCAGGAGTGCCGATACGCTCAATAGAGTTAAAAGAATACTCAAGTTTGTAAAGTGGGTCTTTAGAGAAAGATAAATTACCACCAACCATAGATGAATGACTAAGGTCAAACAAATACTGATGACCATAGTACATCTTCAATGTTGGAGATTTGACAAATACGTTTACAGAGGACGCACTAGTAGCAGGACTGGTTACTGCGGATTGAGGAAGTTTGTAAGTAAATTCAATGGGGCTAATAACTCTTTCTACAGGGAAAGAACCATCATATTCATCATAAGTAACTCCGAGCACCTCTTGAGATGGATTGCCATCGATGAACAATTGCTCACCATCTTTAAGATAATGAAGAGTGTCAGAAACACAATAAACTGTATCACTATTTTCAACAGCAGTTACCTGAAGAATTTTACTGAGATTTGCAACCAGGGTAATTTTAAGAACACCTGTAAGATTTGTGATTTGTACTGTAGAGCGAGATGAATTGAATGATACATCACCAGAATCTAAAGTAACAACAGACCCAACGACAAAACTAGACGATCCACTAACTTCAGAAATCTTGACACTATAATCAAATTCACTATACTCTTTGAACTTAGCAAATTCATCTAGATTATTAGTGCCACCAATTTCTTCAGGGGCATCAAAATTTGCTAAGTCAATATCAAACGTTCCAGGAGTAGTATTTACAACATCAACAAATGTTTGGACAATTTCATTTTTATCGTTTGGTACAGGACCTACAATGTTATATGTTTCCTGCTCATCAAACTGCTCTGTAGATAATTCATATAAATCAACATCATTATCCCAGGCATTATTATTGATAGCAACATACACCTTATTGTTTAAATTATCAACCCTTGTGATATATGCACTATTAACAAAAGTAGAACCATTTTTAAGAACCAACTTAGAACCAACAGTAAAATTAAAAGACTGATTAATGGTTAGTTCTTGTACATTATCAATTTTGAGCAACTTAAATGTTTCAAAATAATAACGATCTTTAACATTTGCAGTAACTTTAAGTTTTTGAGAACCAGGAGAAGGAACTGTTGCTGTTCTAGAACTCCAGTTATCTCTGCTATAAGTAAGTGTGACACTATCTTGTGTCATTGATGTTGTGGCAGTGCTAAGGTCCAAACTTTGAAGACCCAGTTCTGCTAAGGCATAACCAGTAGAAACTACTGTCATTTCAAACCCAGTTACGGGAGTAACAGAAGTTCTTGTAAATCCATAATTAGTTTCAGTGTTAGAGTTAAAAGTTCCTCTTCTAACATCATCTGCATTTTTATCAATTTTAAGACCAAAACCTTCAAAATCGATATAATCGTACCTATCATGCTGCTGAGTGAACCAATCAGTGTCAGTAAACACATGAGTCAAAGCAACTGCAGAGGCAGTAGGAAGTGCTAAGGGATTACCAAAATCGCTAGGTGCAGTAACTGCAACAGCTCTGTTACGAATTCTCAAAGAATCGATAAAGAACTGACCCTGATTATCCTCAACGAACCCACCAGCACTTGGGAATCCAGGAACGTTACCAATATGAATATCCTTGGATCCGAGGGAGGTGTCAGAGATGGTCGCAGAGATTTGCTCAAGACCATTTACATATACCTTGAAACTGGTGCCTTCTTTCTTGAGAGAAATTAACTGCCAAGTATCGTTAGCAAATAAACCAGTGTTTGTACCTGTAGCTGCAGTAGCGCCAGAGAATGCAGTGCTGCTATTAGTAACAGCCATTTCAATTCTTCCATCATTAGCACTACCATCGGTGTTGTAATACAACCATAAACCGCCTGTAGTATCAGATGCATCACCAATAGAGAACAAAGTTTGTTGATTTGCAACTAAGGTTTCTGCATTTCCGTTGGTATCATCTTTATACAAGAGGAAATCGATTGTAAAATCATTAGCAAGTGCATCACCTAAACTAGTACCTGCAATTTTTGCAGCACTATTTTCATGAATGGTGGATTGTCCCGTTTGGAATCCAAAAATCTTAAGGTATCCATCGGCATCACGTTCAATAGACCCACCAAGACCAATAGTGGTTAATGTATGATGCTCTGTAACATCACTTAAATCAGAATCAAAGGTAAATATTGCCTCATTTCTATTCCATGATGTCTGACCAAAAATATAGGAATCGCCAGAATTATCTACGGCAAATGCATTTGCAGTGATACCTTCAACGTTATCCTCAGTAAAATTATTTGTAGTATGATTTACAATTTTTCCCTTATAATCAATTTTTACCGTATCTACAGTTTTCTTATCAGTAACATTATCTACTCTTGTAAATGCGATATTGAGTTCGTTGAAAATATCAAGAACACAATTAGATACCAAGTTGATATCTCTTCCAGGAGCAGAATAACGATAATTCCAAATAGAATTACCATCGGTATTATACTTACCTACCCAGAAGTTATTTCTTGTAACATCATCACTCTTCAATTGAAGAGTAGTTGTGACATAGATATCATCAAATTCATCGATAGCAAAACTTGCATTTAAGAAAGAATATGTATTATTCGTAATTTCTTTAATCCAAGTCGTCGTAATAGATGTAGTAGTAATTACCGCTTTACCGATAGCAAAATTCTTGTCAGCGGCATTTTGAGTTGTAGAAGTCTCCATTAAGAAGTAAAGATTTCCAGAACTATCCAGAAGAAGATCTTTAATTTCCTCATTCCCGTTAGGAGAAACAATTTTTCTCTTTACAGTAAAAGTACCAGAAGAATCCAAAACAGCAATAAATGCATCATAAGGATTTGCAGAATTGGTGTTTGTATATCCACCAATAATTACCTTATTATCAGCAGTTCCAATAATAGAAGTGATATTATCAGAACGACTAGAACCCGAAATACCCGCATATGCTTTTTGGAATTCCAGTGTAGCACTTAAACCATCGTTTGCTTGCTCATACTTAGCTACGATAATATCGGGATTGTATGCATCAAGAATAACACTATTTGGTTTGTTGATACCAGCGACCCAAATGGTGTTGCCATCAACAAAAATTCTTTGAAACTCTGCATAATTCAATCCACTAGTAAGTTCTAGTGTTTTTTGCCACTCTTTAACACCACCTGCAGACAACTTAGCTACAAATGCTACTACATTGCCACTATCATCAAAGGTCTTACCGCAAATAAATGCTTCCTTATTACTATTAACAAACACATCATTAATAGTTACATTTTCTTCATTAGAAATCTTAGAAACATAGTAATCTGCTTTTTTAAATATCTGGGGATGCGAAAGAATTACTCTAGGATTTTCGGTATATCCATTACCAGAATTAATAATATTGACTTGTTTAATAGAACCAATAGAATCAACAATCGCCTCCAATTCTCCACTGTTTCCATCACCATCAATAGTAATAGTTGGAGGAATATCTTCATTATATCCACTACCAATTTGATCGACTACAACTTCTTCAATACCCTTTAACTGCCTTACAACAAATTCTTTGTTGGTCGTTTCAATATCTTCAGAGTAGTCAATAAAAATAGTATCATCAATTTCTAAATTATGAGGAGTAGATGTCTGTATTTTTCCATAATTGACACCTTGACGATATTCGTATCCAAAGGATACAATTTCTTCCCCAGCAATTCTAGAGATACGTGCTGACGCTCCAGAACCACCAGTGCCACTATTATCAAAGATTAATTTATCATCTACTTGATAACTCTTACCAGCATTTTCAACAACAAAATCTGTAATGGACGCATTTTCAAATTTGCTAATTGTTTCAACTTCAATATCAACTTTAGATTCGGTTTTTACCTTAGGGAAGTAATCAAAAATTTGCAGAGGTGGTTCTTCTAAAATTTGATCAGGGTCTGCAGTTTCTTCAGCATCAATAACTCCATCTCTATTTTCGTCTTCAATTTCAAACAGTAAAATATCACCATTTTCCAAAGAAAGGGAATTTGTAGAAGCATTTGGTATTCTCTCAACGTCAATATCAACATTTTGATATGGATCTCTATAACGAACAACACCTCTTGGAATATTTTGTTGAGTAGCATTTGAGTCCAAATTCCACGAATCAACAACAGAATTAAAATCGCTTCCCAAAACATATGGGAATACTGGATTACCTTCTTCAGTATTGTCAATAGTTACAAAATAACAATATCTACCATTTGGAAACTCTGGAGTTTTACAAAAACGACCATTATATTGGTCCAAATCCCCAAGGTTAAAAATATACTCGTAGTCTTCAATATAAGTTCCTGCAGGATCCTGACTCAAAAGAGGACCTTCAGTTCTAACTGGATTGGGATTAGTAATTTCATCTTCAACTAAAGCAGTTTTTAGTCTATAAGAAGAAGAGATTTTTTTAATATTAGAAGACTGGTCTGTAGGATCGGTGTAACCATAGGGTCCATAAATGGGGTTACCATCAAACGCCCAACCAATAATTGGTGAGTGATTTAACTGTGTTTCTCTCTCAGTAATGCTTCCATCGGTATTCTCAATCAGATTATCACCGAGGATAAATCTGAGTCTCTGGGGATTAGATAAGTGAGCATACTCACCACCATATTGTGTATTATATCCCTCAAAAACAGATCCCTGGGATTCATCAAAAATTGCAGATTCTTGTAAATTAAATGTCCATTGGAAAACGTTTGCAGTAAATTCTGCATCCTGTCCAACAGAAGTCAAATTAATAACAGTAGTTCCTTGAGTATAGTTAATACCTCGATTTAAAATTTCAATACTGGTAACCTTTCCAGCATTTTCACCCTCTTTATCAATTACCGCTCTAGCTTTTGCACCAAAACCAACACCTTGAATTTGCACTTCTGGTGCTGTCGTATACCCAGAACCACCAGAAATAATAGCAATAGAAATAATTCTTCCATTATTAACAATTGCTTGAGCTACTGCACCAGTACCAGAACTAACACTAACAGTAGGACTAGATGTATAAGAAGTACCTCCAGAAGTCAAATTAACTTCCTTAATCGGTCCTCTAACAGAAGCAGTGCCAGTTGCTCCAATACCACCGCCACCAACGATGGTAATTTCTGGTTGAGAGGTATACCCAGTACCTCCATCCGTAATTAAGATATTAGAAACACTACCCTTAGTAATAATAGCTGTTGCAGCCGCTCCAGAACCCCCTCCACCGACGATAGAAACCAGAGGTGAGGATGTATAACCAGAACCACCCGAATCGACCTCAATATTGCTTACAGAACCATTTACAACAACTTCAGCAGTTGCACCAGAACCGCCACCACCAGAAATAGTTGCATTTGGAGGAGATGCTGCATCATAATCAATACCAGCATTTAAAATAGAAACACTGGTAATAGGACCAAAAGTTTTTGTATTTTTAGACTTATATGACCAAACGGAGACTCCGTTAACCCAAGTTCCTACAGGACCAGGATTAATTTGATTTTTTGTGGAAATTGTAGATGGATTTTGGAAAAATCTATTTAACTTTCTCTGGTTTCCAGGAATAAGAGCAGATCCAACAAAAGGACCAACATTATAATTAGGAATACCAGTAGATGCTACGTAGACATAATCATCATTAAAGAATGAATTCTGAATATTAGTAGTATACGAAGAAATACTATTGTTAATAGGAGTGTTAGTTGATTTTCCTTTGTTTAAGTTAACAGATACAAGAATGTTACCTTGCGGAGTTACAAGTGCTGTTTGAGGCAATTGATATTGAAATACCGTATCACTGTCTCTAGAAGTTACTTGGAACGTTCCGTTGTAAATGATTGGATTTGCACCATAAATGGTAACTTCGTCCCCAACCAGCAATCCATGATTATTTGTACAAGTTACAGTAGCAAATCTGTCATCAACACCGCCGAAAGTAATACCTTCAACCTCAATGAGTTTCTTAACGTTATACAACCAGGTAGTGAGAAGAGGTTGCTCACCAGTACCACCAAGTTTAGCAACAGTAAGTTTATCGCCAGGAAGATAGTAAGATCCAGTGTCAGTTAAATTAGTTTGTTGTGCATCAACGATACCAACAATATTCATGACAACTTCTTGAGCAGTTCCCTTGTTAAGATAAACCTTAAAGTTTGAGACCACTTCAGTAGCAGAATCCCAAACATAGGGATTAAGACCAACACTACCAGGAGATAAACGAGTACATTCAATAAACTGGTTTAATGACTTTTCTTTATAACGAACAACCTCTGCTCCACCTAAAATAAACTCACCATTTCTTTCTGGCCAACCAATAGTTGAGTCAACAGTAATAATACTATCATTTTCACCTAAAGGTTCTGCGAGTTTTGTTTTGTAAGGAACAACAAACGTTCCTTGAATGGTTTCTTCAGAAAGAACTAGTTCGTAAATTGTAGTATTTGCTGTATTAATAGCAATGTAATTTTCAACTAGGGCACTAGCATCTTGTACATTGATATCAGCAATGTCAGCTTCTTGTTGAATAAGAGCATCCTGAATATTTCTAGGATCGCCACTTTCTAAAGTTGCACGAAGAATTGTATTAATAGACCATGTAGCAGCAGATGGTTTAATAATCTGGTCTTTTGGATAAGAAACATCAACGGTTTCACCATAGAGAAGTTTAAACAAATATTCGATACTAAAAGTCGTACCTTTTGTTTGATAAAAATCTTTAATATTTTTAATTGACGTTCTAACATCAATCTTTTTATAATCCAATTCAGGAACATCGGGTAAGAACTGTTCTGTATACTTGTCCAGTAACCTTTTAACGAAAACCGCATCCAAACATTTTACAGTTTTACCATTCAAATGTGAAGATGCAACAGTATCTCTACTGAAAATTGCATTACCGTCTTCAGTATAACCAGTAATACCACTTGCAGCTCTTGCACAACCAATAAACTGTGCTTTAGAATATCCAGTGCCCGATTCTAAAACTTCAAATCCTGTAATTTCGTTAATACCAATTTCTACCGAAGCAGATGCTTGAGGAGGATTCTGTACGACTACTTTTGGAGGATTTTCTTGACTATAACCAGAACCAAATTCGATAATATTGATATCGGTAATTCTACCGTTGAAAACAGATGCTACAGCTTTTGCTCCTGTTCCACCAAGATATGCACCAGTGGCACTATCAGTTCTATCGTCGATAATATAAACAGAAGGGACATCATCATATCCAGAACCACCAGAAAGAAGTTCGATAGAAATTACACGACCATCACCATCAACTACCGTCTCCAAAACTTGAGCGCCTGTTGGGTCAACAATCTTTACTCTAGGGACACTAGTATACCCTTGACCACTATTAAGAACAGTAATGGAGGAAACTTCACCATCAGAATTTAAGTTTGCTCTTAAAGATGCTTTGATAGGATTATTTCCTGTGGGTTCATCAATATAAACTTCTGGAGCTGTTGTATATCCTTGTCCTCCAGAAACTACTTCAATACCACCAGAGATAGATCCATCAACAATAGTGACTGCTCCTAAAGTAGCTCCACCAGGTTGAGTGAACGTAATTCTAGGTACAGAAGTATATCCAGAACCAGAATCAAGTAATGTAAGAGAAGTTACAGAACCATTAGTAACAGTAGCTGTAATTTTTGCTGGAGTAGAACCTAATTGAGTAGGAGATTCTACATTTACAATAGGAGGATTGGTAGAACTATATCCAATACCACCACCAATTAACTGGAGATTCTTAACACCGTTAATTAATGCTTTTGCTGCTGCAGCATTGCCAGATTCACTATCAATGCCAATAGCAGGAGGATAATCAAATCTATAAGAACTTCCTGTTTCATCAATTCTAATTTCAGAAAGTTTACCAGTATCATCAATTCTGGCATGAGCAGAAGCACCACTACCAAAAGAGGGAATGGGAGCATCGATATAAAATAGAGAAAGTTTTCTACCCTTTAAAGGAGTAATATTTCTAAAAATTAATAAATCATCATCAAAAACATAATTTACTTTTGGTTCTAAAAGTTGACCATCATAGTATGCAACAATATACTCATCAATCTCAGGAACAAATGTTTCCCCATTACGAGTAATTTTAAATTGTTTTACACCATCACCAAAACTAGCAGAAATATCATTTAATTCAAAAATATTATTCTCAACAAAACCACTAAAATACTTAATACTAGTGAGGTCTGCGCCATCAGAAGTCAATACTGCTCTAGGTGCTTCAGTAAATACAATATTTGTACCAGATACCGTAAAATCAACTCCAGGAACAAGATATTCGCCATAGACTTCTACGACCAGGTGTTGTGCAGAAACTGGAGTTACGGGTCTATCTTCACTTAAAAGAGGAAATGAACGTGTGGTCCCATCAAAGTTACGAAGAGGGCTTTGCAGTTCAATCTGTTTAATTTTTACTTGTTCATAAGAGACACCAGGTCTAAAAGAAATATTTGGTGCGGATGAGATATTCTCATAGAAAATAATTTCATCACCAATCATAATGGTGCCATTTTCAGTCAAAAACTTATCAACGTTTTCGACTGTAATGGTTGTAGAATCTTTTGTAATATCTTCTACAAGAGACGTAGATCCTTCAAGGATATTGATATCTAATTTATCAATATCCAAATAACTTAAAAAGTTATTAAGAATATTTTGCCCCAATCCTGTTTTTTCTTGAGATTTGTAGTAATACTCAATAAACTTTGAAAACAGTTCATACTCCGAAGAAATAAAGTCTGGGAGTTGATTTGAAACTGCTTGAGAGACCTTATTGATATTCATCTAACTACGTAAAACAGGAGGATGTATTAAGAGAACCAGAATTGTCAATTGTGGGAATATCCAGTACAACTGGAGTTACATTATATGCACCTGGTGTCAAACTATTTAGTGGGATTGCGGATGGGAACTGCGTTCCAATAGGAGTTACTGAAATTTCAGGACTAATGATATTAATAATCGTACCAGGAGTTGTAGCAGGTAAAACCGCACTGTTTGATGGAATGACCTGTACAGGAAGTTGGAGACCTGTAGGAAGGTTATCTGGGTTGACTACAGACCCCAATCCAGTAGAACTATCGGTAATAGAAATGTCAGCATCATCTGGATTAATTCCACCAGCACCAATAATGTTTACAGGTCCAAAACAAATTTCACCAGTAGCATAATTTACTGTCCCTGAAGAATCACTTGTATAAACTTTTCTATTACCAGTGTTGTAGTAGGTTCTTAAATTGCCGTAACCATCATCTTCAAACTGTTGGTCAACTCCAGGTCTATCTGCTGTTCTAAAGGGTCCTGAGAGGATTACAGGTTCTTTCTTACACTCAGTACCATCACCAGCATCTTGAGAAGGAGCACTATTATAAATTGGTGAACCAGTAGAAATGCAATATGTGTTTGTTTGATTTGTATTTGGTTTGATATATCTAAGCAATGTTATTTGAGTAGAAACATCGGTGATACACTTATTAGAAAGTTCAATTGCTCTCTCAAATGATTGGGTACTAAACGAAGAATTGAAATTATTAATCTTAGATTGAGTACCCCAATCAATGATTGAAGTAGAAATATCAGATTTAATTTGAGACGTATTAGAACCGCACCCAGTATCGTAGTTTGCAAAGATTTTGGGAATGACATAGATGTTATCTACGTCTACAATCACTGCCTCAATGGAAGCCATAGCATACTTCCTAAGTTGATTGGAAAGATTAGTTTTAGTCTGATCATTTAAATCAGAACCAGTTTTAGTTTTAATAACTACATAAACCTTTCCATATACAGGAGGATTTAACGAATCTCCACCAAAAGCAACGACTGCTGCAGCATTGTCGTAAATATTTTTTGTGATAACCTCATAATCCTGAGCAGTTACTGCTCTATATTGAGCAGAGTAATATCTTGGTGCATAATATTTGATTGACTCTACAGATTCAGCATCATCACCAAGAACAGACTTTGATTTTACAGTTACATCGACAACACTAGGTGAATATTCAGATCCGTTAGAATCTCTAATATTGCCAATAAAAGAAAATACTTGAATGCCATTGGCATCCTTACCATCAGTTACCATATAGCGAAAAGAAACAACTTCACCATCTTTAACTGATCTACCAACACTATCATCACCAAATTTAACTTCATATCTCATATCATCAGATTCCGATATAAAATATGCTCTTGTGTTTGCATCCAAATCAGTGATACTATTGACTCTTGAATACAAGTCAGAAGTAGTAGATGTTTCGTTTGGTTTTACTCTTACACTAAGAGTAGAAATATCAGCATCTTGAGATTGAATTATATACCTTTGATTCGCAAATGTATTAACCAAATAATTGTATTCAATTAAACTACCTTCATAAACTTCCAAATTGTCAAATACTGCCTGACCTGTAGAAGAATCAACTTCTATAGTAATATCATCAATCACATTCCAAATGTAGTTGCCGCCAGTTGCAACGGGACCTCTAGGCAAAGTAACTGACGATGGATAGAATCCATTAACTGCTACGGTCTGAAGTGACAGGTACAAACACGCCTTGGAGCAAATAATAGACTTAGGAGTATAATTTAATAGTTTTGCAATTTTTGCAACATTATCTCTTACAGTAGCAGATGGTAAAAACGCTTCATTCAGTGCCATGTTGGCATTAAACGAAGTATAGTAAGTATTATATGCTAAAGTATCAATAAGATAAGATAATGCAGATCCATCAAAATCATAGTCAGAGAATTCGGTTCTAGTTCTCAGATATGATTTAATAGAAGCTTTGATATCTTCAAAGTCTAGTGCGGTTAAATTATTTGGTTGCATTATTCTGGTTTCTGTAATACAAACGTGATTTCTTCTACAATAGGCACTCCAACAACCTTGTATTCAACCGACACATTAATTTTATTGTTTTCGTAAATAGGAGTTACATCAACGTTAATCAGCTCTACACGAGGTTCATGCTGATTAATTGTATTTATTACTTCATCATGAATTGCATCCACTGTAAAGGGGTCTAAGGGCTCGAACAAAAGTTCGTAAACCCTAGACCCCACTAAAGGTTGGAAAGGTTTTTCTCCTGGAACAGTTAAGATGAGGTTTTTGATTGACTGTTTGATAGAATTTTCATTCGTAACTGCAGAAACATCATCTGTGAACAAATTCCTAGCAAAAGACACATTGAAATCTTTAAAAGACTTCGATCTTTTTACATCTTTACCAGAAATCGGTTTGAGAGCCATTCCATTTAAGCACTATCGTACTATTTATCCTACTTTCCCTGACCTCGATAACGCTTCTTGGCGTTATTGCGAGAAGTAGAGGCATACTTGGTATGTTGTCCCGATCCCTGACGGGTCTTTTTGGGTTGAGATTCGATAAAAGCAGTTCCCAGAAGGGACTTCTTCATTTTTGCCATAATTGCTCTGTTGAGTGACTTCTACATTATAGCACTAACCGCCACTCATTTCAATAAAAACATTAGCACTACAACCAGTGACCACTGAGTTACAAGGAAATGCTGGTGTTTTATCGCCTAGAGGGTCTCCAAATTTAGAGACACGTACTTTGCCTATAAAGACCGTCTTAGCGGTCGCTAGGACCTTTCTGGCGTGCCCTATAGCAGGTTCTCTTGGTGGAGCACCTACAGTGCCAATTGTACACCAATGAGCAGGATTTGGTGTAGTGCCTCCTGGGCATCCTTGAGGAATACCTGTATAAGATACCTGGTGTATGGTTGTAGTTTTATGTGGAGTAAGGATATCTTGGTCCACCATAGGAATCTTACCATTTACAACTACTCTTGCTGCAGCTGCTTTAGCAACACCCAAAGGTAATTGTGGCGCACCTGGCCACATTGTAACAGCATCCATTTGCGTTACTGACATTGGCACAATATTGGGGTCATATTGAGGTTGTACACACTTTGGCAAAATAGGTCCACCCAATCCTGGGTGGTGTGATGCTCCAGCTCCAAGTCCATGACCAGAGCACTTGCCCATGAATAGTCCAATTCCAGATGCCATATCCTTAAGTTTGTAGTAGTGGATTACCGTATGCCTTAGCAGCTGCTACAACAGTTGCTGCTGACCTCGTAACATCATGCAAAATAAGCATTTCGCCGCTTGCTTCCCATGCAGTACATCCTGGTCCAAACGGACCCGATACTACACATGTTGTATTAGAAGAAGTTGTAACTCCAGTTTCAGGGTCTAATACTGGTGGTGTAAGCGAATCTGGAGTTACCGATGGTGGAGGACATACATCCTCATCAATACCAGGTATAGTAGGAGTGCAACTCAAAGTAACTTTGATTGTTGTCCTCTCTGCAGAATCCGATCGATACTGCTTCAAAATATATTTAGTATACTCAGAAGCATATGGAAGGTCACCAACTCTCCCCTGTACAGTTTCGACAAGAACTTCGGGTGTTACATTATATTCTGGGATTTGAAATTGCGTAATATCGTCAATTGACTTGCTAATACGAGATTTTCTACTAGATTCTTCCGCAACAAGATCATTCTCTAATGACTTAAATTCCAACTTGTTCAAATGTCGCAAATCAACATCTCTAGACATAATGTTGTATAGAGGTTGTGTTTTATCTTTACTGTACAATCTTTGTGGCACAACGTCTGCTTTATTACGACGAGTATCAAATTTTATATCAACATTGCCAGATATATTTGTAAAAGATATGTCCTTAGGAACGCTATCAGCAGATTTATTAAATTCTGCTATATCATTAGCATTTGTTGGAGCGGGATTTGCATTAAAATATGAAGCATAACGGTCAATTCTACCTGGTTCGTATCCCTCATTGTTGTATTTTACTGTTGCCTCCTTGTATGTGTTAGAAATATACACTCTTGGAGGGTCGGTTGCATCATAAAGTGTACCACTACTGATAATTTTGATGCTAGACAACTGCCCACCAACAAAAATACCTTCAATTTCCGCATCTTGACCATTTTCAGAGGGAGAACCAGAGACAATCAGTATTGGATCTTCTCCATTTAGGTATCTTTTAGACAAATTTGCGCCAGGATCCTCAATAGTAAACCCCGTAATCCTGCCATTAGTGATAATTCCCGTTGCTTCAGGCAATTTTACGCCATTAAACACGTCAGGACTGTTTTTATCGATGCTTGCAGTGACATATTGGATGGATTTTTCCGTAAATTCGTATCTTCCAATTAAGCATCCTCTATCTGGAATGCCATATCCCGCCTTTGCAGTGACAACATGTGCTCTAGAAGACGTATATTGCGTGTCTTTTACGAAATTAGAACCATTTCCATCAATATATGCGACATGATATGGGAAATTATCGATATCTGTATGATAAACGCGGAGAATATTGTGCCCATTTAGGGTATCCCCAGTCCTTAAGACATCAAAACCTTCCTGTCCAGACGTAACTTGAACTGCACCAATAGAAGTAATCTTCAAATCAACCTCAAATGTACTTTCAGTTAAATCTGCATGTACGTGATTATAGGTCAATCGATAGACTTCATTGACAGAATACCCATTCCCAGGACTCATAAGTTCTAAAACTGTCCATTTAGTACCAGTAAACACCGCAGGAGTGACTGTTTCATCAATGATGGGTTCGATTTGAATCTTTACTCTAAAACCAGATTTGGTTTCAGAATCAAATACACTGTCGTCGTAGATGATGAAATCGCTAAAAGTTTCATCTCCTGTTTTCCAAGGATTCTGAGTAGAACTATATTCGGTGCCAATTTGCAATGTTTCATCATAAACATCAACATAAGCACCACCATCATAAGAAAGTGCAAAGTCTGTTACACCATTTGGTAGTGTAGTAGATAATGAATTGTAAGAAAATACAATTTTATTACTTAATGTACCAATACCAAAGAGGTCTGGAAACGGACAATCTGGATCTTTTGTAAGGTCTTGACCACTATAAGTGTACTTTACATCAGTAATTGCTGGGGTACACTGATGCTCTGTACAAGGTTGGCAAGATGTAGTTGTAGTAGTTGCACTACTTGAACTGCCTGGAGTGTAACCTGGGTCCCCTGGAGTTCCCGATTCTTCAGTTGATGAAGTAGTCGTTGTTTCGCATGTCTCAAGATAATATACAGGAGTGCCTGCAACACCTGTATTAGTAGTATCATACAAATATACCATCCAAGTATCAGATGACTGCCAATCAAATGATAACTCGTTAGGATAGTAATCATACACATAATGACCACCACCAAAACCAAAAAATCCAGTAGCACAACTTATATAACGTAGTTTTCCACAATTGCCGATGCTCGCGCTAGCTCCTCCATCTGAAGGAGTAGACCCACCTTGCCCATCATTTTCCATCGGGATGAAGATAGAATCATGCATCACTGCATTAGCAGTACGCTTAGGGATATTATAGTTACCTGTACGAAACTGTGTAACAGGATATTCTGTATACTCTGTGGAAACGCCCGCGCTACTATTTACTGCCTGTGGTCTTCGGCGCGTACAATGGTCTTCCTCTTCGCAAGGATTACCCTGATTTCTACACCCTGCCATTCTCTAACCTCTCTAAACGTTCGTAAATAGCATCTAAGTTCTCACACAGTGTTAGATAGTCCTCTGTGCCCTTTGGTTTGTAGTAAGTCTTGTCTGGTGTGGGAAGTTCCTGCACTGCCTCTTCTAGTGCCTGCAATCGTTTCCCAATCTTTACAAGAAGGTCATTGATAATCTCATGCGCTTCTTCATTGTCATTCAAACGACTAACAATTTCTTTCTCATTCATCCTCTGCTTTCCTTAAAGTGAATGCTGTACCATCTTCAGTGATTTCATAATCTAATTCTACACCAATGTCCCAACCCAATTCTTCACATACCTCATATGGAATTGTAAGGATTAAATCACCGAAATCATCCTCTTCCAGTCTTGTTGTGAATCTATGGGACATAACTTTTACATACGATTGATTACCTGAGGGTTGTCTGACGGATGTTCTGCTTTCCACTCAACCCATAGTGTATATAGATCATCTACAACTTGAGAAGCATAAGCAGAGGCATAATAGTCTGCACACTCGTACATACGAGGGTCTAGAAACCCCTCATTCCTTAGAAGTTGCTCAATTGCCCATACTCGGGTCTCTTGCCTCTCTACACGGGTCTTAGCGTCCATTTTTTACCTCAGAAATTTTTTTATATACGCCTTTGACAAACTATCGAATTATATCTAAGGCGTCTGGGAACCTTTGTAGGTTAGGGTAGTGGCCGTTTTTTATATTTAAGGGGGCTAATTAACTGCCAAAAGTATAACTTAGAACTGTCGCAGTAGGTGTTACATAGGGGGCACAGATACACTCCGAAAGTATACCCTACTAAGTGTTTTGAAGAATACTTACATGCCCCCAATAACCTCTGCTATTATACACTAACTCTCTGAGAGTTGTCAACAACCTCCATGTACCATTTGATGTGCTTGATATAATCGAAGGTCGAAGTTCTCGGAGTGTTTGGGTAACTATCTCCCATGCTATTCCGAATGCCATCGATATACCTCTCAAGGTCATAGATGGACTGGAAAGTTCCTCTGAGGTTGTCTGAATCGTCGTAGATAAGGTACTGCATAAGTCTTAAAGATCTAAGAGGTTTGTTTGAACCCTTACAGTGTTATTGTACCATCTATTTGATACTATGTCAACCCCCTCTAAATGACTCTGAGTGGCGAATGATTAGCAATGGTGATGTAAGTATCTCCGAGGTGATTAGAGGGGGTTGACATCTGTTAGGAAGCGTGCTAAGACTACAATTTACGGAGACATTTAGAGAGGAATAAAACACTCAAACTAATTTATAAAAGGTTTTCCACAATCTCCGCATTTTCTGTGGAAAACTATAACTAACTCATTTTTCATTATCTAACACCTCATGCCAGTATTCTCTGAAGACGAGTAGATTAACTTGCCTAGTCTTTCTTCTACAATACTCGCCATCTTCATTGGGGTTACAATACTCTTTGATGCAAAGGGTGATGTAACTTTCACCGATGAAATTAACGAATCCAGAGTGTTCACGATAGGAGACAGATTGACCAGGGAAGAACTCAAGCATTGTGGAAAACTTTTCTTGGATTAGTTATACTCTATCTTCGCATCATCTTCTCATATTGTCTACGTTCTAGATATTCTTCGTAATCATCTGGAGAGAGAATATCGTCCCAATCACTATCACTTTGATGAGAAGAATAAGAACGAATGATGTCATCGGAAGTCCTTGCACATTTCATCGTAACCTGCACCGATTGGGATTTGTTTGCAGAATCGTTGTTGCTTTGCATCTTGTAATTGTGAGACAGTGTTGATAGCGTTGACACCAATCATGGTGCCGATGATGATAACGAGAGAGGCAAGGAATAGTCTCATTGGTTATTCTCCAGGAGATGAGGGTAATATTCTTCAACCTCTTCAATTAGTTCATCGACAGTATATTTTTCGAGGTTAGATTCGAGTTGGTCATATACAAGGCGCATCAAATCTTTGATGTCCATACCATCAATGATTTCGTTAATGTATGCGTCTTGGAGTTCATCACGGTCGATGATGTTGTCGTTAGTTTGAGACATTTGCTTTGATGATTGTAAGTTTGCCGTTGTCAATGACTTTGATGAACTTGGGTTGTTTGTTGTTAGGAATGGTGGCGAACTTAGTGTAACCTATCCGCCGAACGATTGCAGGAGTTTGCATTAGAAACTGATGCGGATTTGGTTGTTATCAGGGCGGACAAACTCTTCAACATTATCTAGACCGTCAGCGATAACATTGCGAGCATCGTTGTTAGTCCAGACCAGAGCACCGATGAGAATCAAGAGGAGAACTTTCACTTGGTTAGCGTAGAAGTTTGCTGAACGAGTTTTAGTTAGTGCTTTGAACATTGTTATCAGGCAAACATGAAACCATCGGTGAACTCGAAAGTGTTATAAACCTTGGAAGTTCCTGCCTGTCCGATGAACTTATCAACGAACCATTTGAAGTTCTTTTGATACACACACTCGCCATCGATTGCGTGCTCAGAAAGAATAGCATTGAGGCGAGATTTGGTTGTAGTTGTTTGCCAACCAC
>BCSF01000066.1_pt1 | contig 44684 bp, 40 predicted proteins | sample 1016431 | NCBI WGS metagenome assembly BCSF01 (sample SAMD00045685;SAMD00045686;SAMD00045687;SAMD00045688;SAMD00045689;SAMD00045690;SAMD00045691;SAMD00045692;SAMD00045684;SAMD00045690;SAMD00045691;SAMD00045692;SAMD00045684;SAMD00045685;SAMD00045686;SAMD00045687;SAMD00045688;SAMD00045689, study... | reverse complement strand
CGCCTGGGCTATTGGTATATACTGTTCAATGCACGTTCTGCTGCGCGTTCTGCATTATCAATAGAACGTTGTATACTTGGTTTTAATTTCCTATTCTGTTTGTAATACCTTACCTTCTCAGCTTCTGTTGGCGTATGAAAGTATCCTGTTACATCATCCCAGGTATCAGATACCAGGTCTGTCAATCCGATCTGCTTTGAGATCCAGATCCCGATAGCAATACATACCAGGATCTTTAATGCTTTATCAATGTTCTTCATATTATTCTTTTGGAAATGTTAATGGACAGGTGTCTGCAAACCTCATCGCTAGTCTGGATCCAGCATTTGCCTGTGATGTTATTAATTGTGCTAATTGATCTTGTTTCTTGAAGAGTTCCTCTTGCCAGATCATATCTGATAGGAAGAATTCATCACTTAATATTTTACCGATTGTTTGGATTAGTTGTGTGTCTGACATGTGTTGCATAATTATTTATTTAAATCGTTTTACATAGGTTTCGTATACCAGAGCTCTTTGCTCGTCTGTATATCCTTTCATATTTTCTGTGTTGTACAGCTCTCGGCATATAGCATTTATACGCTCGAGTTTTAAAGCATAGGACATAACTTCGTCCCATGCTTGTGATCTCGATTGATACATATTATTTTTTAGTTTTAGGTTCAACAATTTCAGTTATACATTTCTTGATATTTTTCTTATCAAATACAATCTTTGGAAGATTAGTTGATTGTGACCAGTACTTTCTTTTTAACCAGTTAGGACTGAATTTTAGTTGAGGTAACATAACTTTTAAGACTTCATCATGATTGTAAGTAATCTTTTGACCTTTGTTGTTTGTAAAGGTTATTATTTGATTTCGACCTAACCAAGACTCTCTTACTACAAAGTTCTTTTTAGTCATTGGTGGGAATAGTTCAGCTTTTTCAGCTTTAGTCATTGTTTTTAATGCTTTTTGGATCATTTCATTTTTAGTCATAATATTTATTTTTTATTTGTTATACTTTAATTATCTATTTTACTTCGTACTAACTTTGGTTGTATAGCATAGATGTTAATTTAAAACATCTATATCTATAAATCCACTTTGAAGTTGATCTTCATTTATAAAAGTAAAACCTTTATAGTTGAACCAATCATATATTGGATTTTCATGGTCTAATGTTACAAACTTATTTGGAAGTTCATGAATTTTAAAACCTCTGAAGATTTTATTACCTATTTTAACATATTGTTTGTTTTTGTTTTTACTTGAAATTCTAACTTTAATAATGTTCATAATATTTATATTTTAAATTCAACTATATTATCCTATCAACCTCGTGTCAACCTTGCTATACATCGGTACGGTTATGCTATACAGCCGAGGCCCCATCCCTGGAGCGCTCGACCTGAACTTAAAATATATAATTATGGTGTTATGTCTATCGGGTCGTGATCCCTGTCCTCGTAATCGTACACACTGTACAGGTGATCGTAATTGTCGTATGCAAATTTCATTGCTTCAGCTTTGGTTGTAAACTCGAAGAATTCCTCGATGTATGCTCCTTCGTCGTCGTGTGGACGTAATTCTACTTTGTATCTCATAGTGTTCCGTTGTATATTATTTGTTCTTCTTGGTGTTTTGCTAACCAGTACTCGACTGATTGGTCCAGGGTCATAGGCCATGTGTTGTTGTTCTTTGACCATTCCGCGAACAGTTCCAGGTCTTCCCCACGTAAATCTAAAAATTTCATGTTATATATGTTTTTGATAAAAGTTCCACTCCCACTCATCAGATTCGTTCTGACGTACCCCGCAGATTACACTGTTGTAGATTTCTGCGACTGTTTGTATTTCATCTGGTGTCGACCAGCAGGTCCATTGTTTTTGGTTCGGGTAACCACCCTCGGCCATTAAATATTGTAATACCATTGTTATTATTTTAATTCGATTATATTATCAGGTCAGCCTCGTACCGACCCCGGGTATAGCATACCTGGATTATATTCCAGATATGATTAGAAATTGTTGGTACAAATCATGTTCTTGTTCAGGAGTTGTAGGTTCGAAGTCTAAGTTTTGATAATCATTCATATTATTTATTTTTATATTCACCTATATTATCTAATACACCTCGTGTTAAGTTTGCTATACACGCTTCGCGTTGCTCAGCTAGTGCTCCGCGCGTCGAAAAAGCCAAAGCTTACCATAAAATTTATACAAAAAGCCAAAAAGTTTTCGGGATTTACTCAAAAACGCACCCCCGTGGGCCTTTTCAAACTTGATTTTCCTTTTAGGTACACTCCTCCAAAATAGCTATATAACATTTTACCCCCATATTCACAACAAAAATGTAAATCCACCAAAATTCGCGCAATATATATTAGTATGGCACAAAAATTATCACCAAGAGCAGCACGCAGAAAAGCAGAGCGTGACTTAGCAACAGCAAAAACGCCTCGTAGAACAAAAATGAAGGCAGAAAATCAAAGAAAACGCCGTGCAGCAAAAAAAAACGGACAAGCCGTTAAGGGTAAGGACTATGATCATAACACCAAACGCTTTGTTTCTGTAAAAGCTAACAGAGGTGGGTTCGGTAAAGGAACTAAAAAGTACAATACAAAGAGAAAATAACATTAAAACATTGATAGATGGCAATAATATCAAGTTACGATGGTGCAGATGCAGTTGTAGGAACCGATAGACTACTCGGTACCCAAGACGGTGTTAGACCATCTACTAAAAACTTCACAGTAGACGCTATAAAGGATTATACGCAGACTGGTGACTTCCCTCTTAACTGGGGACAGAAAGCACAGGGCGGGTATTCTCAAACAGGAGCGTTCGCCGGCAAACCTATAACAAACCAATATGTTTGGGAACCAGGTGTCGGTATAAATTACACACAAGCAGACGTCGATGCAGGGACATATAAAGTCTTTTCATTAGATTACGCAGTGCATCAAGCAGTGGATAATCCGTATTGGTCAGTACCAGATGTTGGGAATGACACGGGAATAGGTTTATTCAGAGGTTATGCATTGCCACCAGGCGTTACAAAGCTTGTTGATTATCAGTATGACTTTGATTCACAAAATCCTGGAGCATCGGGAACTGGGTTTGAAGGATCAACTGGTAGAATACGACTCAATGACTGTCAATATGGCGACGAATTGAAAGTCAGATTCGATTTCAATGTTATACCGCAGATTGAAAACACTACCGTAGAACCTGCACTTTGGTATGCCAATAGAAACGACTCTGATGATATTACTTTTACATTTCCACTAACAGCTTCCCCGATTTTCTACGGTACGGGGACAGTGGGAAATACGTTTTTAAACAGGGTACCTATCTCTGCATGGATTATAAGCAATGAAGATGTAAATTCATTGTCCTTACCGGCGATCAAAGCAGATAACCCTTGTATCATACAACCACTTGGAATGTTAATAACAATACTTAGATAATGGCAATTCAGATAATAAGAAACGAAGATGCAAACGCGATAGAGTTTAGAGGATCTACATTTCCGGTATTCTATAACGGTGTACTTACAGCTTCAGCTGATGCAGATGACGTAAACCTTATAATGCTTAAGGTAACTAATGCAAAGGTTGGTTCTGACGTAAAGATGTACAAATGGCCGTATACGGACTTCAGGGATGCAGATAACGTTGCCTTCAACTCACGTCAAGCGTGTATCGATTATATAAACGCACAGGCAAACATACCTAGGGCTGAAATACTTAGAACAGCATCGACATACACACAAGGGTATTACGGACTTCTATCAGGCTTTTACTTTTCAGAGCCTTACGACAATGCAGATGTAACCACTACTATAACTGAAGATGATGTAGATGATTGGGTAGATATTAACTTTGCATACAGTACACCCAACTCAAATCAAGGTTTATTCGATAAACGTCCTGTAGGTATGGTTGAAGCACAAGCTAATGGTCACTCTGGTGCTGGTACACAAGCAGATCCTATTACATTTAAACTAGAAGGATTAGATCTCAGATCGTTTTGTTCGTTCAGATCATCGATGTCATTCAACCCAGATACAGACGAAGGGCAGTTTGAAGCAAGGTTATTGTTTCAGCGTCACTCAGGAACAACTCCAAGCACAGACTTCTCTATAGAAGATGTGGTTATGACAATGTCAGAAGGTGCAGAAAGAGCTTATCCAGCTGAACCATTCTTATCTTTCTTCGTAGGTGACAGTATCGATACAGAAGCACCTGGAGATGCTGGTACATTCAGATACCAAGTAAAAGCATCGGTACCTGGAACCGTAACAACTAATGCATTAACACTATATATAAATAAATAAGATGAGTTTACCTAACGCAATGAAAATATACTCAGACAGTACGAAAGGCTGTATATTCTTTGAGCCATCAACTGTGGCACCAAAGTTTATCGGTACTATGACTGCTGAGATACATCCAACGGAAGCTGATCGTGTTGTCATCAAGCGTACTGATAAAGAAGACGCAAATGGTGATCCACGTGTGGTTTTCGCAAGAATGTTTATAGACAGGATACAAAATGAGCAAGGTGTTGATTTGGTAGCTGATTTAGGGTACACTATCACACAAGTGGTCGATTACTTAAATACAGAGTTTAATGACTACCAAGTTGTATCAGGTGTTGACACGGACGGTAGTGAAATTGTAAACTTTACTAAAGACGCAACACGTGAGCACATTGTAATTGATAACGGTGCAATATACCCGCTAGATGTTATTAGAGCTGTAGGAGATGCAACAACTGGTACTATAGCACTACAGAATTTATTGATTACACCAGATTTAACGTACTATAATAATATTCCTAAGGAAAGTGTTACAATAGAAGGCGAGGCGCAACCAGATGACTTAAATACGGTTGTAAACGCGCTTAACGAATACTTTTCATCACAGCCGTTCAACCTAACAGGTTCAGGTGTAACTGGATTGGTTGACCTGACCGGTAGCCAATTAGATGATCCACTTACAACACCGGCAGGAGACAACAACGAATATCAAATATCTGTTGACGGTAATGGTGACTGGGGTACTACACAAACACAAGGTAGATACTGGACAAGCACATTATTAGATGGTGCTGGTGAGTATTATACATTTAAAATAAAAGGTGCTGGCGTAATGAGTATAGGTGCATATGACTCTGCTGGAGACGATGCAGCAACTCTTGCACTAAATCAAGACATAACACGTGCCGCTGGTAACTTATGGGCTATGTGGTTGCATCCAAACAACTCTGGACCATACGAAATCAATGGTGAGAATTCAGGACACGTATATTTAGAAGGTTGGTCAACTGGGGCTGAGCCATTCGGAACTGAAACAGGTTGGGCTACAGGAAGTGAAGTAACAATGAAGGCTGGTGTTGATCAAGATGGTTTCTTCTACACTGCATATTGGAACGCTACAGAAAACAGATGGATTAAGATAGCTAGAACAAACTATCAGATAACTGATCCTGTAGGTTTAGTACTTAAGTTTGAAGGTGCTGGAGGTACATTATCAGAAGCACCTAAAGTACATAATATTGGAGATCACGATGAAACACCTATATTCTATGCAATTGAGTCACCTGACGGTAGCTGGTACTATCCACTATTCAACTCACCTATAGATGCAGGTATTGTAGATCACGAGTATGGTACATCAGTTACTGACCCTGGAACATCACATTCACACGTATTTATAGATGATCCTAACTTAGCTACATGGTATATGCCAGATACAATACAGTATCATGCAACCTCAACTAAGTTTGATGTTGTAAGTACAGACCCGTTCTCGTTCTTTAATAATGTACAGTGGAATATCATACAAACAGATGTAGATTCAAACCATGCGCCTGATGCATTTACAATAGCAGATTTAACTGTAGATGAAGGTGCTGTTAGTGTTAATTATCAGGTTAACCCTCTTGGTGGTTCATACAGTACAACTGTAACTGGACTGCCGGCTGGTATGTCATATAACGGCTTAAACGCTATTACAGGTACTGCGCCATCAGTTTCAGGTGATACAAGTACAAACCCATCTGACACATATACTATTACAGTAACTAGAACAAATAACTACGGTAGTACATCTACAACGTTTGATTTTATAGTAAATAACCTAACGCAGCCTACAACGGCTTCTACAGGATTTACAAATTTATATGGTAGTACATTAGATAACGGTGACGGTACAACTACTATGCAGGCTGATTCAGGTGTACTATTAAATGAAACTCTGTCTGATGGTCATCGTATGGTGTTCTTAGCTACTTGGATTGAAACACACGTACTTCCTGCGCTTCAAAGCACTGGCGATAAAGTATGGATTGGTGTACCTAGAGTTGGTTATACAACACCTGTATCAAATTCACAGTTTGATGTGTATATGGCCTGGGAATATAACGCTAACGGTCATTATACTGCAATATATGAAAGAAGTGGTAGTGGTACATTAAATGCAACTACAATTAACTCCTCTACAGTAGCTTTCTACGATTATGGTATTGAATGGGACAGAACTAACTTAGGTGTTATTGGTTGTAATAACAACGCGATAATGAATGAGGTTAGTATCGCACTAGGCGGTCAGTTTACTAGAGCTGAATCTTGGACTAACTACACAGAGCAGACTGCACCATTTAATGTAATCATTGGAACTAACTGTGAACTAACTATAGGTCAAACAGGTATACAAGAAGTTATTATACCAAGACCTGCTACATATATACAAGTAGCTGAGCCTACTGAAGGTAACTTTACATTTAACGGGCTTACACCAGCTAACTTTACACTTCAAGCTGGTACTACTTACCGTTTCTTAATGGGTAGCGTTGAATGGGACGATCAAACTACAGCTACAAACATTGAAGCAGCAGATGTACTTAAATTTACTGCTGACGATACAACTGAGTACACAACAGGTATTACACGTGTAGGTACTCCAGGTGATACGGGATATGACACAGCTTATGTTGATTTTGTCGTACCATCAGATGTACCACCGCTTAAAGTGTATCAAGGTGCTAATGTTGGATCTGGTTCAACTATACAAATATCAGGATCCACGTACGTAGCTACAATTACTGGCATAACTAAAGAAGGACCTGCTGCAAATCAAACTGGTACTAATATAATGGATCAGTATCAGCATGGTTGGATTAGTATTGATGATCAACTTAGCGCAGGCCAAAGATTTGTAATGGATAATTCTTTCTTCAGTGATTTCTTAACTTATGCTAAGGGCACTACTACCATATTTGCAATAGGACTTAAAGGTGATAACTGGACAAATACCAAAGAAGTAAATAATGCAACTGCTGCTGCATCAGGCGAGTTCTTCAAAGGTAATACTTACATTGTAGGTGTATGGAATGGTAGTGCTACTGGTGTTACCATGCAGATTATTGCTAATGGTGCATCAGGCAGCACAATGTATATGAATTCAACAGGCTTATACCCGACAACTTGTGGATTCTTAGAAATAACAAGTTCTGGTAATAACATAAGAGCTGCTTTTGGACGTAATAACAGCATAGGTAATATTAGTGCAGGAGATGAATCGACTGTAACATATGCTAATTGGAACGCTTACAAAGGACAGACAGGTGCTCAAGGATATGGCATATCTAGTATTGATGTTGTAATGAGCTTCTGGACTTTCAGTGGAGCTGCTATTGATGGTGATGATATAGATTGGACATTACTAAATGAAATATCAATACCTGCTCCTGCTGTTACAAATCAAACTAGTTGGAGTAAAGCAGTAGACTTCTCAGGTGGATCGGAATATGTGTATCAAACAAGCACATCGTCTGGAGCTTCACCTTTAGCAATGTCGCAATACGGTGTAACTGTAGCAGGGCCAAGTACACCTGGTTATACTACCTCTACTACCACGGGTAGACCTTGGGCTACAGCTATAGTATTTAGACACGATGGTAACAGTTCTAACCAACACATATGGAACTTCGGTGAAGGAGCTGGTAGCTCAGATGATAATATTTACTTGCGTCAGGATTCTAACAGACAATTATATTTTGGTTGGGGAAGACAAGGTGCTGTAAATGAATGTGCAATAGGTAGTACAGTTGCTAATAGATGGTACGGTATCTACATTGGATACAACGGCGCTAGATGGTCAGGTAATAATGCTACTGCTACTAACTTAGCTGCTACTTTTGATATTAGAGTAACTAATGAAGCCATCGGTTGGGCGACACCTACTTATAACTATTCTAATCAGTACACTTGGTCTACAAATGGAGGTCGTATGGATAGGGCATTTCAAAATGCTAATATGAATATTGGTGGTCGTGGTTCAAACCGTAACTGGCACGGTAAAGTGGCAAGTATGGTTGTAACTACCCTTAAAATAAATAATGCAATGCCTACAGATGCTGAGATCCTAGATATGATCACAGATCCAGTAAAATGGTTAACTGATTATAAGGTAGGTAATAACTACAGAACACCAAATAACAGTGCAAATAGTACTAACTTCCAAATAAATGCATATGGGGCTGGATATGCAACTCAAGTATGGCTTATGGGTGATACCGCTTTAGATTCTTATTCTAACGGTATAAGAAACTATGTTCTTAGCACGGATCAGAATTATACAAGACTTGGATGGAATAGTATGGTATCTAGTGATATTGAAACTGTAAATATCTCAGGACTTACGTAATAAATAAACTATGGCATTAATATATACATATAAAGAAAAAACGTCACTTACAGGTACAGAGTTATTTGTAGGGACAGATATGGATCAGTATAAAAAGCCTAATGCTTCTATTAAGCTATCGTCTATGCGTGAATACATTGCTGATACTTCTTTTGAAGGAGCATCGCCTTTTATTCCTGTGTTTGACGCAGATACAACTAAGCTAAGCAATTCTATTATACAACAAAACACTAATAACCCTGTCGATGGTATTTCCATCGGTGGGGCTATTGATGCTGTAACCAATATAACTGCAACTGGTGATGTAACCGCTGTAAACGGTGTGTATAGCAACAATATGAGTATCACTGGTAACATAACAGCTGGTGGCGGAACAAGTGTTGTTAACGGTGCTAGAGGCGCTGCATTTGGTAATAACAATCAAGTTGCTGGTGATGATGCTATAGCAGCTGGTCATGGTAATCACTCGCTAGGTCACGATTCTGCATCTTTTGGTCATGGTAGCTCTGCAGCTGGCCATGGATCTATTTCAGCTGGTTGGTATGCATCTGCTGGTAACGAAGGTACAGCGATATATACAAGTTCAGGTACTGGTTCTACATTTACAGTAGAGCAATTAGTAGGTACAGCTACAACAGGTATGTACGTATATCCATTTAATATTACAGAACGTAGACTGATTACAAATGTAGTTGACAATGGTGACGGTACTTATGATATTACTATAGACGGCGGTGGTGTACAATACTATGAAGACGCGAGAGTATTTTTTGAATCTGCTAGCCCTGCTAGAGGTGATCAAAACGGTACTGTAGCTATAGGACATAATGCGGTATCACTTGGTTTTGCATCTGTTGCAATAGGTAGAGACGCGCAAGCTAACGGTACTAACGTTGTTGCTTTAGGTGGTAGTAATACACAAGTTCAAGTAGGTAATGATTTAACTGTAGCAGACGCACTTACTGTAAACGGTGCAGCTACATTCAATGGTAATTCATTTGCTGAAATAACATCAGGAACATGGACACCAGCGCTTGGTACTAACCCAGGTGGTTCAATTGTATATACATATACTACACAAACAGGTAACTGGTATGCAGTAGGTGATATGGTAATTGCACAGTTTCAAATACAAGGTTTTGCATCAGGTGTTTCTGGTAGTAGTATAGTTACAATAAGCATGCCACATGATCCTGCTTTTGACGAACCAGGTGGGACAATATATGACGCAGGTACTGGATTTAGCGTAAAACCAATAGGTTTTGGTAGAAGTTTCTCTACAAGCGACGCTGGCGCTAGTATATTAGGTGTAAACGGAGAAATACTCACGGCTGCTGATATTAACTTCTCTCAAACATTTAACTTACTAGGTCAATTAATATATAAGAAGTAATGGCGATAATTTATTCATATCCTAGACTTACAACACCTCGTGACAGCGATTTGCTTGTGTTAACGCACACAGACGAAGTTACAGATGAAAAGTCTACTAATAATATAACAATAGCTAACTTAGCTGCTTTCATGCTTGCTTTAGGTTATCAAGGTACTGCAGGTACCGTACCTATATTCAGCTCAAGCGGTTTTCAGTTAGTTGATTCTATAATCGTAGCTGACGACGAAGTCAATCCTACTAAGATGACTGTTCAAGGTGATTTAACCGTACAACAGATACTTACATTAGAAGGAGTGGTTAAGGATTCAGATGGCGATACAGGTACAGAAGGTCAAGTTCTTGTAGCTAAAGCTGATGGTACATTAAACTTTGAAAGACCACCAGCTGCTGATACTTTTGTATTTACGCAAAATGCACCCGCGACAACGTGGGCTATTGCACATACTTTGAACAAACTACCGTCTGTTATGGTAGTTGACACTGGTAATACAGTTGTTCAAGGTCAAGTTACGTACATTGATAACTCTAATATAACAATAAACTTTACTGCTGGATTTGCTGGTAAGGCTTATCTAAACTAAAACAATTTTTAAAAATGGCAATTAATTTTTTACACAATGTAGATCTTAACCAAAACCAATTACTGAAGGCTAGGATAGAAAATTTAGGCTCGGACCCAGCATCTGGTGTGACAGGTCAAATATACTATAATACTTCTAGTAATAAGGTTAGATACTACGACGGTACTGATTGGAAGCAAATTGATGATGGCGTTGAGTCTGTTACTACAACCGACGGTACGTTTATTGATTTAACTCCTAATTCAGCAACAACAGGTGCTGTAACCGTAACAGCTGATTTATCAGCAACAGGATCTCCTAGTTCAACAACTTATTTACGAGGTGATAACACTTGGGCAACTTTAGATGCAAATGATAACTACCAAAACTGGACAGTAGGTGCTGATGTAGGTGGCACTAAGAATATTGGGTCTCAAGAAGTTTTAACTATCTCTGGTGATACTGGTATTACAACTACTATATCTGGTACAGGTTCACCTTACACTATTGAGATTGATCTTGATGATACAGCTGTAACTCCTGGTTCTTACGGGTCAACAACAGCTATTCCTACATTTACTGTAGATCAGCAAGGTCGTTTAACTGCGGCTGGTACTGTAGGTATTACAACTTTCTGGAGCATTACAGATGGTACAACTACTGAGCAAATTGACGGTGGTGATACTTTAACTGTATCTGTAACTGATGAAATCGAAGCAACTGTATCTGCAACTGATACTTTAACTATCGGTCATGCTGATGTTACAAGAACAGATACAACTTCAACAGATACACCAGGTCATGCTGGTACATTCACTGCTATTGACAGTTTAAGTACTAACGCTAGAGGTCACGTTACTGGTATCAATACCAAGACAGTAACAATGCCTTCTAACCTAAATGATGAATACACATTAGGTGTTTCAGCTGGTGGGGCAAATACATCAAATATAACCTTAACTCATTCAGGTGCTGGTGCTGGTTCTGATAGTTCTATTGTTCTTAATGGTACTACTAACGAAATTGCATTGACCGAACCTGCTCCTGGCAATATTCAAATAGGTCTTCCTGATGATGTAACTATTACAGATACACTTACTATTAGTAACACATCTGGATCAACTACTACTACTGCGCTTACAGTTGGTGGTAACTTAGATATGGGTCCTGGTGCTACAAACAGTAAAATTATTAACTTACTTGATCCTACTGATGCTCAAGACGCTGCTACTAAAAACTATGTTGACAATGCTATCGTTGGTAGTTTAATATACAAAGGTGGTTATGACGCGTCAGCTGGTAGCCCTGTAAGTACAGCTAATATTGGTTGGACTTATACTGTAACAGCTGCTGGTAACGGTGGTGGTTACTGGTCAACTGCACTTGAAATTGGTGATTTGATTATCGCTGAAACAACTAACCCAGCTTCTGAATCAGATTGGACAGTTGTACAAAAAGATATTCAAGTAGCAACTGCTTCTGTAATTGGTTATGGTAATACAAACATTGAAGGTGCTGGTAATAAAGACGGTTTAAGTTTATCTTATTCTGCTGGTACTGCTACTGTAGGTCTTGATATTGCAAGTTTACCTACAGACAGTCAAACTGTAGCAAATCAGTTAGATGGTAAAGACGAAATATACTTTCCAATACTTGAAGACTATGACTCTACTGCTAATGAAAAGATTACACTTAGCACACTTATTGATATTATGGAAGCTTCTAAGCTTGCTTCTGGTGTTAAAGTTTCTCTTGATGCAACGCTTGCTCAAGTAACTTCTGCAACGGCTGGTGGTGAAACGGTATTTACTGTTGATTGTAGTCACGCTAATGTAGGTCTTGGATCTGATGCTACTTTAGTAAAAGCCGAGGTTATATTCTCAGGTACTTCAACTGGTACCATTGCAACTGGTGATACAGTGCACGCTGATGTTAGAAGATCAGGTGCTGACTTATCTGTTGCATTTATAGGCACACCTGCTAATGGTGATTATGCCGTTCTACTTTCTAAAGTAGGTGACTAATGTTTAATTAAATTAAATTTAGCTAATGGCTATAAACTTTATAAACACGGTTGATATAATTAACGCGGGGACTTCGGACCCTGCGTTACGTATCACCTGTAACGATACCAGCGCTGATGCTGGACCGATAATAGATTTAATACGTGATGCTGGTAATGGAGCTGGTGGTGATTACTTAGGACAGTTAAAGTTTAGAGGTAATAACTCTGTAGGAACATCAAGGGTTTATGCTAAAATCACAGGTAAGATTAAAACAGCTTCCTCAGGGGCTGAAGATGGTCTTATTGAATATGCGGTAAGATCAAACAATGTCATGCTTATCGTGTCTAGGCTAAATGAAAACGGTCTCCTTATGCAAAATGGAACCGGTATTGAAACTAATAAAATTACAAACTTAGGATTATATGCAGATATGGATTCTGATACGGGTAATACTGGTGATATATTAACATCGGTAGGTACGTCAGGAACAAGATGGTATGATCCAACAGAAATAAATGTAGGTACCTCAGAAGCTGTAAGAGTAGCTATTAAAAACTTATCTGGTGCTGATTTAGATAAAGGTGACCCTGTATACATTACAGGTACTGTAGGAGCTACAACAACTTTAGAAGTTGGTAAAGCTAGTGCAAGTAGCGCTAGTGCAATGCCTGTACTTGGTTTATGTGATGATGATTTAGGTATTAATGAACAAGGTTATGCAATAACAGGTGGTGTACTTACAAATGTAACCACAGACCCTATCGACGGTGTTACACCAAGTGAAGGTGATACATTATATGTTAAAGCAGGTGGTGGTCTTACAACAACCAGACCAACAGGTACTGGTAGCTATGTACAAAACGTAGGTAAGGTTGGTAAAGTATCAGGTGGCTCTGCTGGTTCGATTATGGTATCATCTATAATGCGTACCAATGATACACCTAACTATGCAGCAGATCATATACTTTTAGGTGGATCTGGAAACAGTGCTGCAACTACAAACGCAAACTTTGCTTATAATGAAAGTAGCAGTGGACAGCTAGGTATAAATACAATAAATTCTAATGTTCCTGATCCAACTCTTGGTTTTGGAACACAACCTGTAATAGCCGCTGTTAAATCAACAGGTGGTGTATTAGCTTTAGGTACTTCATCATCTGTTACTTCAGCCGGTCAATTATACGGTGGTATATTTTTTGCAGGTGACTTTGGAGGTATGGCAACACCTTATGAAGCTGGTGGTATACTTATGAAAAGTACAGTTGGTACGAGTGGAAGACAAGGGTCTGATATGTACTTCAGAACAAGACCGGATAGTTACGGCTCTACACCTACCGACAAAATGATATTGACTAATGATGGTTACTTAGGCGTAGGTACTACAAGTCCTCAAGAGTTTGCGCATTTTTCGAACTCTGGTGTTGTTAGGCATGAAATAGAAAGTACTGGTTCGAACCAAACTGTTGCTTATAAGCTAACAAACACTACATCATCATATGGTTTGTTTGTATCAGGTACAGATGGTAAGCTTAAGTTTTGGGATTACAGCCAGAACAATGAAGCAATGCATATTGCACCTACAACTAACAGACTTGTTGTAAATGATTCAATAGAAACACCAAGGTATGTAAATGCGCCTGTACTTATAAATAGTTCGTTTGCTCATACATCAAATAATAGTAGTTCTTGGTATTATATGCCAATGGGTTCTTATCCTGTAGAAAGTACATCAAGAAGAGAATATAATGCTTATTTGGCACCTTGTGATTTTACACTAAGAAAAGTGATGGTTAAAAACATAGGTATAAGTGTACCTGCTGCAACATCAATAACTCTTAGGGTGCAAAGATACAGAGGTACAGCATTAACTACAGTGTGGACAGGATCTGCACACAGTATTAGCGCAAGTAACGGTTGGTTGATTGAAGATTTTCCAGATTTAGACTTTTTAGAAGATGATGTTATGCATATACAATTTAATGCTAACAACCAAATCAAGTACTGTATTGCACAATTTGTAATAGAATTAACAGGAGATTACACATCATGATAGAAGCAAAATACATATGGGACTGTTCTCGAGTAAAAGTACTCGATCGTAACTTAGGAGTAAGTGACTTTGTTTACAGAGTTGATTGGAAGCTTATAGCTAAAGATCCAGAATTAAACAACTGTAAAGATGTTGCAGGTGTAACGTTTTTTAATGAGTTAGCTGAAGATGAATTTATACCTTTAGAAGAACTTACTAATACTCAGGTTACACAATGGGTGATTGACGACATAGGTACAGATAAAATGCTTGCTTATATGAATCAATTATACATACAGCTGCTTAGAGAGCGTTTTCCAGACGAAACAAACATACAATTACCGTAATTAAAATAATTTACGCGTAATAACTATATTAAGACAATTTAATTAAATTTTATTATATGAGCGAGACTATAGTTAAGAAAGTTAACTTTGGTGTCGATGCAAGAAACGCGGTTATGGCTGGTATTGAAAAACTAGCTAAAGCTGTGCAATCGACATTAGGCGCTAGCGGTAAATGTGTACTGCTAGAAGATGGACAGGGCAAACCTGTAATTACAAAAGATGGTGTTTCCGTAGCTGAAGCAATTACACTTTTAGATCCAGTTGAAAACATGGGTGCAAGGTTAATTAAGCAAGCGGCAAAGAAAACAGTTGAAGAAGCAGGAGACGGTACGACTACCGCAACAGTATTAGCTTACGCTATATTACTTGAAGCTTTAAAACAAGAACATATATCAATAAGAAACCTTAAAACTGGTATTGATTTAGCTGTGGAAGAGGTGGTAAAATACCTGGAGAGGCGATCCGTACCAGTAAAGGGTGATATGCTAGATAACGTAGCGAGTATATCAGCAAACAATGACAATAAGATTGGTGGTATTATAGCTGAAGCATTTAGATCAGTTGATTTAACTGGTGTAGTTACTATGGAAATAAGTAATAACGAAGAAACTACATTTGAACTTACAAAAGGCGGTGTGTTTGATTCTGGTTTAAAATCACGTGACTTAGCTACAAACGAAACTAAAGACGAAGCTGTATTAGATAAGCCGTATGTTTTGGTATCTGAAACAAAGATTGAAAGCATACGTAAAATACAAAGTGTATTAGAGACTACTATAAAATCAGGTAGAGCTTTACTAATAATTGCTGACGTTGAAAAAGAAGTGTTAAACACACTTACTTTAAATAAATTAAAAGGCGCTATAAAAGTAAATGTTATTGATCCACCATACTATGGACCACTGCGTAAAGAAAAGTTTAATGATTTAGCATTGATAACAGGTGCTACAGTTATAAACGAAGATTTAGGTGATGATTTGGATTTAATCGATGCAAGTATGTTAGGCGAGGTTGTTAAAACTACAACTAACACGAATGAAACGATATTTACTATAGAGTCTAACGAAGACATTAAAAAAGCAGCTGACAAAATTAAAGAAGACTTACGTACAGAAACTGACGGTATGAAAATACAAAAGTTAGAAAGACGTTTAGGTTTACTTGAAGGTAAAATAGCTGTTGTTAAAGTTGGTGCTGAAACAGAAGTTGAATTAAAAGAATTAGCTGATAGAGTTGAAGACGCTATCTGTGCAGTTAAAGCTGCGGTTAAAGAAGGTATTGTTCCTGGTGGTGGTGTTGCATTATTAAATGCATCTGTACACGTTAAAGCTAAGGACGATGCGATGCAAGTACTTCTGGATGCGATTAAAGCTCCGTATTTAACTATTTTAGATAATGCTGGTATTGATCCTGTATTTCCACAAAGAGCTGGTATGGGTCTTAATGTTGTTAATGGTAAAAACGTTAATATGGTTAAAGCTGGTATTATCGATCCTTTATTAGTTACTAAGAGTGCATTAAAGAATGCTGCATCTGTAGCTACTACAATACTATCAACTGATTGTGTAATCAATAACTTGAGAGCATGATAGCGATAGGACAAAACCTGGTTATTATACCAGAAAAAATAGACAAAGTAAGTAAAACCGAAGGGGGATTATTACTAACTGATAAAAATAAAGAAGATATTAGATACCAACAAGCTGAGGTTTATGCTTCAGCTGTTGACTATCTTAAAACCGGTGATAAGATTTATTATGATAAAAACGCCGGTCATAAAATAGAAGTAGACAATACTGAATATACTGTGATTAAGGTATCCGATGTAGTTATCGTATTATGAGATTAGAAGCGAGCGACATAAAAGATTTAAACTTGTTAAAGCACTATCGTATTATTAGAAGATGGGCATGTAGAAACAACAATCTTAAGGACGCTGATTTAGAGCTTCTCATATACTTTGACTGTATGGATCATTTCACAAAGCATGACTATATGGAAGGCACATACGCTTACTGTTGGGATAAACATCGCTGGGACAGACTGCTAAAAGAAGGTTGGATAACTGTTTGGAGACATAGAAACAGGACTACGCAGAAATACAATATATATAAAGTCTCATTTAAGTGTAAGCAATTGATAAAGCGAATGTACCGTATCATGCTGGGTGAAGAAGACTTACCTACAAGTAAACAACGCAATAGTATAATGCGTAATAATACTTACACAGACAAGGTATTAAGAAGAGCTATAGATAACGTTAATAAAGATAAAGATAGATAACATGGAAAATAAATTAAATCCACAGGGTAATATTAATCCTTTTAAAGGAAGAAATGGTAAGCAGTATGAGCCTATGTTCTCATGCGGTTGTACTGAAAACTGTTCTTGTAAAGGTGGCGTTAGCCCAGTTTTAAAAGCACAAAAATAATGGATGCTAGAGAATTGATCAGCGTACTTGATTATAAAGTATGGGGTGCAACGTTTGGAACAATATTTTTAGGTATTGCAAACATAAGTCTCCTATTAACTGCTTTGGCGTCATTAGTATCAATAGGCTACACTGTATATCAGTGGTACCTATTATGGAAAAAAAATAAAAAATAAGTAATAATAATACTATGGCAACTAAAAGAAAACCACCCGCTCCTTCTAAAAAGAAATCATTAGGATATTACAACAAAGCAAATAAGACCGGTACTGGCGCTAAAGCTGGTGGTGGTATGAGCAAGAAAGGTGTAGCTAAATATCGTAGAGATAATCCTGGTAGTAAATTAAAGACTGCTGTTACTACACCGCCAAGTAAACTAAAGAAAGGTAGCAAAGCTGCTAAGCGTAGAAAATCATTCTGTGCTAGATCAAAAGGCTGGACTTCTGAAAGAGGTAGAGCTGCAAGAAGAAGATGGAACTGTTAATATTGTAATTATGTTTAAAGGATACAAACCATTCAACGGGAACGGTGTAAACACAGAAAACACTGACCCAATTAAAAAGAACGCAAAGCCTGAGGGCGTTATGACAACTGGTGGACAGTTTGGTAACGTAAAAGATCGTAACTTATCACCTCAATATGAAAAACAAAATAAGAAAGACTTATTAGCAAGCAACCTTGATATGGCTAAGAAAAGATTTGACAAAGGTCAATTAAATGAAAGCGCCTATAATCAAAGAGTGTCAAAGCTAAAAGACGTATATAAGACTTATGAGTAAGCCACCAAAGAAAAAATTTAAGGATACTAAAGTAGGTTCGTTTCTTTTAAAGAAGCTGCCTGGACTTGCCGGGGATTTGTTACCCGAGAAAGGTGTACTTGGTATCGTTAAAAATTTAATTGATACTGATCCTGATTTAACACCTGAAGAGAAAGCTCAATTCCACGATGAAGTAGTTGAGCTGTATGAACTTGAGGTAGCTGACAGAGATTCTGCTCGAAAGAGAGAGATTGAAGTAGCTAAGACAGGTCGTTTCGATTTTATGTATAATTTAACCGGTGTTATAGGATTAGCTGCATTTGCTTTTATAGTATATGCAATTGTATTCTTAGAAATACCAGCAGAAAATAAAGAGGTTTGGATTCACCTCATTGGTATCTGTGAAGGGATAGTCCTTTCAATATTCGGATACTTTTACGGGTCCGCAGTTAAAAAAGATTAATTTAAATTTTATTTTATTATGGCGAAAGCAAAGAAACTAACCAAAAAAGAGTTAGAAAACATTGTAGCAAAGTTACAATTAAAGAACAACCAATTGATGAAGATCGGTGCATTGGAAGCCGATAAATTAGTAGCACTTAAAGCATTGGATGAAATCAATGTGCAAGTAGCTGAAGTACAAAAGCAACTAGAAGAGAAGTACGGGTCGGTTAACGTAAATCTAGAGACAGGCGAAATATCGTCTATCGATGAATAAGGTTATTCGTAAAATCAGTATAGGTACAGGAGCCAAAAACGATGCAATGCATTATGCATTAAATCAAGAAGTTTACGGCGGACACAGAATATGTGACATCATATTCGACCCAAATGATTTGACTTATAACGTGTATATTCAAAAGAATGATGAAATCCTACCGTGGAAAAAATTTAATCCAAACGTAGGAATCACTGTTGAATACTTACTAGATTACTGATGAATAGTTTATTTAATTTTATTGTGTCACCTGTAGGTGATAGATATAACAATAAAGTTAAAGTAGCTGACACTGAACTCATAGTTAATACAAGCATGGAAAATCACCGTTATGTTAATAGACAAGCGGTGGTTGTTTCCGTGCCTAAAGCATTTAATACACCAATAAAGGTTGGTGATATAGTTTTAGTTCACTTCAATATGTTTAGAAGATACTACAACATGAGAGGTGAAGAACAAAATAGTGGGAGCTACTTTAAGGAAGATTTATATTTTGCAGGCATGGATCAAATATACATGTATAGCAAAAATGGAAAATGGGTATCAAATCTCGAATATTGCTTTGTAAAGCCTATCGAAGAAACAGATCCCTGGAAGACTCAAAAAGAAGTACCCCTACGTGGAATACTAAAATATAGTAATAAGTCCTTAGAAGCCGCGAAAATAGCCTCTAATGACCTCGTAGGATTCAAACCTAACTCTGAATTTGAGTTTATTGTAGACGGTGAACGTCTTTATTGTATGAAATCTAATGATATTACCTTGAAGTATGAGCGTAAAGGAAACGAAAAAGAATATAATCCAAGCTGGTCGCAGAGCAGTTGAGGAACTAATAAAAGTCGCAGAAGAACCTATAGTTGATTCTGGTGACGACATAACAGCTGACCGGTTGAAAAATGCGGCAGCAACTAAGAAACTTGCAATCTTTGATGCGTTTGAAATACTACAGCGTATACAAGATGAAGAGGATATGTTAAACGATAAACCTAAGAAAGAAACTAAAGCAGATAGTTTTAAAGGTTTTGCTGAAAGTAGATCAAGATAATGTACGAGCAAACTCTAATTGAGACATTGCCTGATTACATTAAACCGCAAGTAATAAAGAAAAACAATCGTTACGGCAAATGGGAATACGGTTATAACAAAGAATACGATGTTGTTGTAATTAGTAAAACTGGTAAAATAGGCGAGATAATTAAAATACAGGACCTTGTCATTGCTTTACCTGCTGAGTACGATGTGTCAGAGAATAAAGAAAAAAGATGGATAGCTGCTGAATATCCAAAAGAACTTCAGCGTATAAAAAGTGTATTCGACTGGAAACAATACCCAGCTGAGTTCCAAGAAGAATGGTATGACTATATCAATAAAGAATTTGAAAGAAGAGAAAAAGGTTATTGGTTTGTTAACAAAGACAAGCCTACTTATATTACTGGTACTCACTACATGTATTTGCAATGGTCAAAGATTGATGTTGGGAAACCAGATTATAGGGAAGCAAACCGAATATTCTTCATATTCTGGGAAGCTTGTAAGGCCGACAACAGATGTTATGGTATGTGTTATCTCAAAAACAGACGGTCTGGTTTTTCCTTTATGGCGTCTGGAGAAACAGTTAATCAAGCAACGATTTCAAGCGATGCACGATTCGGTATACTATCAAAGACTGGATCAGATGCGAAGAAAATGTTTACCGACAAAGTCGTTCCAATATCAGTTAATTATCCGTTCTTCTTCAAACCAATACAGGACGGTATGGATAGACCGAAGACTGAGCTTGCTTACAGGGTACCTGCTACCAGATATACACGTAAAAAATTAGGTGAAATATCAACTGAAGAAGAGATCACAGGTCTTGATACAACCATTGACTGGAAGAACACAGGAGACAACAGTTATGATGGTGAGAAACTAAAACTGTTAGTGCATGATGAAAGTGGTAAATGGGAACGACCTGATAATATAACAAATAACTGGCGAGTTACAAAAACGTGTTTAAGACTTGGATCCAGGATTGTTGGCAAATGTATGATGGGATCGACAAGTAATGCATTGGATAAAGGTGGCGAAAACTTTAAAAAACTGTATTATGACTCAGATGTTAAACGACGAAATCGCAATGGACAGACTAGCTCAGGATTATATTCTTTGTTCATACCTATGGAATGGAATTACGAGGGATTCATTGATGCTTTTGGAATACCTGTCTTCGACACACCCGGATCACCCGTTATCGGACCTCAAGGAGAAAGTATTGATATTGGAGTAATTGAACACTGGGAGAATGAAGCTGATGGTTTAAAACATAACCAAGATGCACTTAATGAATTTTATAGACAGTTCCCACGTACTGAAGATCATGCGTTTAGAGATGAAGCTACTAATTCATTATTTAACTTAACAAAGTTATATGAGCAGATAGATTACAATGGTGAAGCAAGGCACTCAAACTTATTTACTAAAGGTAGATTCCAATGGGCTAATGGTATTAAGGATACTAAGGTAGAATTTGTACCAGACCAGAATGGAAGGTTTAAGGTTAGCTGGGTACCACCTGCTCATATGCAGAACAGAGTTATAGTTAAGAATGGTATAAAGACACCAGGTAACGAGCATATAGGTGCTTTTGGTTGTGATAGCTATGATATATCAGGTGTAGTTGGTGGCGGTGGATCTAATGGTGCTTTGCACGGACTTACTAAGTTTAGTATGGAAGATGCACCACCTAACAAATTCTTTTTAGAATATGTAGCAAGACCACAAACTGCAGAGATATTTTTTGAAGATGTGCTTATGGCAATTGTATTTTATGGTATGCCAATACTCGCAGAAAATAACAAACCTAGATTATTGTATCACATTAAGCGAAGAGGTTATAGAGGATACAGTATGAATAGACCTGATAAAGTTTGGAATAAACTATCTGTAACTGAAAAAGATATTGGTGGTATACCAAATAACAGTGAAGACATTAAGCAAGCTCATGCAGCAGCTATCGAATCGTACATTGAAAATTACGTTGGTCACGTTGGCGATGGTAATTACGGAGATATGTACTTTAACAGAACGTTGAATGACTGGGTTAAGTTTAATATAAATAACAGAACAAAGTATGATGCCGCGATCAGTTCTGGTTTAGCAGCTATGGCTTGTAACAGAAATCTATACAAACCTACAGCTGATAGAACAACAAGAACAATTGATTTAGGTATTAAGAGATATAACAACAAAGGAAGTTTTTCAAAAATAATTAAATAAATGATTTACAACGCAACTAATACTTCTTTCCCGTCGCAGGTAGTACCGGACGCAGAAAAAGAAAGTTTAGAGTATGGTTTAAAAGTAGCTCAAGCAATTGAAGGTGAATGGTGGAATGGTGAGAACGCTGGTTCAAGATACACAACTAGCTACAACAACTACCATAGACTTAGACTATACGCAAGAGGTGAACAACCTATACAGAAGTATAAAGATGAATTAGCTATCAATGGTGATTTATCTTATCTTAATTTAGATTGGAAGCCTGTTCCTATACTTCCTAAGTTTGTTGATATACTTGTAAATGGTATGTCGCAACGTACTCACGATATAAAAGTATACGGTCAAGACCCTGTATCATTGAAACAAAGAACAGGATTTGTTGAGGCGGTTATGAATGACATGGCAATCCAAGATACGATTGATAACTTAATATCAAAAACAGGTGTTAGCTTTTATAAGTCTGCACTTGCTGAAGCGGGAGGATTACCAGAAAGTAAAGAGGAACTTGAATTATATATGCAGCTTAACTATAAGCAGCAACAAGAAATAGCACAAGAGCAACTTATTGATTCTGTATTTGAAGTAAACAAATACGAGTTAACTAAGAAAAGATTAATTAAAGATTTAGTTGAAATAGGTATTGCTTGTAGCAAAACTGGATTTAATAAAGCAGAAGGTATTACAATTGATTATGTTGATCCTGCATCTGTAGTTTATAGCTACACTGAAGATCCAAACTTTGAAGACATATATTATGTTGGTGAAGTTAAGAACATTACAATACCGGAACTTAAGAAAGAGTTTCCACACTTAACTGATCTTGATTTAAAAGAAATACAAAAATACAGCGGAAGTCAAACTAACTATTATAGAAACAGTGCGGGTGATAGCAATGATGACAATAATAAAGTTTCCGTATTATACTTTGAATATAAGACTTACACTAACCAAGTATTCAAAATAAAGAAAACAGATAAAGGATTAGAGAAAGCAATACAAAAGACTGACGCATTTAATCCTGAAGAGAATGATAACTTTAGTAGAGCAGCGAGAAGCATAGAGGTATTATTTAGCGGAGCTAAAATACTAGGACAACAAAAAATGCTGAAATGGTCATTAGCTGAAAATATGACAAGGCCATACGCTGACACTACTAGAGTTAAAATGAATTACAATATTGTAGCACCTAAAATGTACAGGGGAAGAATTGAATCTACAGTAAGCCGTATAACTGGTTTTGCTGATATGATTCAAATTACTCATTTAAAGCTACAACAAGTATTATCAAGAGTTGTACCTGATGGTGTTTATTTAGACGCTGATGGTTTAGCTGAAATTGATTTAGGTAATGGTACTAACTATAATCCAGCGGAAGCATTAAATATGTATTTCCAAACAGGTTCGATTATTGGTAGATCAACTACACAAGATGGTGATCGTAATCCTGGTGCTTTACCTATAAAAGAATTACAATCAAATAGCGGTGGTGCTAAAATACAATCACTGATACAAACGTATCAATACTATTTACAGATGATACGCGACGTGACGGGATTAAATGAAGCACGTGATGGTAGTAACCCTGATAAAGATGCTTTAGTGGGTATTCAAAAGATGGCTGCTGCTAACTCTAATACTGCTACGAGACACATATTACAAGGAGCATTGTATTTAACTCTTAGAAACGCTGAAAACGTATCACTGAGAGTTTCTGATGCATTACAGTTTGGTTTAACTAAAAGAGCATTGGTAAATGCAATTAATCCTTTCAATGTATACGCATTAGAAGAGATTGCACAAGAAGGTATATCAAACTTTGGTATATTTTTAGAGCTTGAACCAGATGAAGAAGATAAAGCAAAACTTGAACAAAACATTCAGATTGCATTGCAGTCTGGTGGTATTGATCTGGAAGATGCTATAGATATACGTGAAATTAAAAATATCAAGCTAGCTAATCAAGCTATCAAACAAAAGAGAGCTAGAAAAGAAGCAGCTGAGCAACAAAAGCAACAACAAATCGTTCAAGCACAAGCGGCAGCAAATGCAGAAGCAGCAGAACGTGCAGCTCAAGCAGATATGCAAAAACAAACAGTTATCACTGAGCAGAAAGTACAAATTGAGCAAGCTAAGTCTAATTTTGAAATTAAGAAAATGCAGACTGAAGCACAACTTAAGATGCAGCTTATGGAGCAAGAGTTTAACTATAATGTACAACTTGCTCAGGCTCAAGGCTCTGCAAAGAAAGAAACTGAAAAGTATAAAGAAGATCGTAAAGACGAACGTACAAGAATACAAGCTACTCAGCAATCAGAAATGATTGAGCAGCGCAAGAAAGAGGCTTTGCCTAAAAACTTTGAATCAGCTGGTATGGATAATATGTCAGGATTCAATTTAGGACAATTTGAGCCTAAGTAAAACTTTTTATTAATTATTATATTTTATTATGTCAGAACAAGTAGATCACAAAGTGGTGCTTAAATCTGAAGTAGAAGCAACAGATAACAATGTTGATTTCAAAGTAGATTTAGCTAATCCACCTAAAAAACAGGAAGACGATGCCATTCAAAAGCAAGAAACAGAAGGAAGCGTGCTTCGCGATAGCGAGGAAACAGAAAGCACAGGGCAAGACCCCGAAGTGGGATTGCTACAAACACATGAGTCACAATCAAAAGAAGAAGTAGATGCATTGCAACAAGAAAGCGAAAGCGAAGAGGCCAGCAGCGAAGAAGAAAGTAGCAGCGAAGAAGCCGAAAGCGAAAAAGAAGTATTAAGTACTTTACCAGAGAACGTTGACAAGTTAGTCAAATTTATGGAAGAAACAGGTGGTACAATAGAAGACTATGTACGCCTTAATGCAGATTACTCTAACATTAGTGAAGAAAAACTATTGCAAGAGTATTATGCAAAGACTAAGCCTCATTTAGATCCAGAAGACATCAAGTATTTAATGGAAGATTTTAAATATGATGAAGATATGGACGATGAAGCTGACATACGCAAAAAGAAAATTGCGTACAAAGAAGAGATTGCAAAAGCAAGAAACTTTTTGGAAGATACTAAGAACAAGTATTATGATGAAATCAAAGCTGCTAAACCAGCTGCTGATCCTGAAGTCCAAAAAGCTGTTGACTTTTTTAATCGATATACTGAGCAGCAAGAAACTGCTAATCGTAATTCACAGTTATTTACAGATGGTACGAATAAGCTTTTCAACAAAGAATTTGAAGGTTTCAATTTCAGCATTGGAGAAAACGAATTTAATTACTCTGTAAACAACCCAAGCGAAGTGGCGCAAAAACAATCTAACGTTGAAAATTTCTTCGGGAAGTTCCTGGATAAGAATGGTCAAGTTAAAGATTACAAAGCATACCACAAAGCAATTTACGCTGCAGAGAATGCTGATGCAATAGCTAAGCACTTTTATGAACAAGGCAAAGCAGATGCCACTAAGAATGTTATGGCACAGTCCAAGAACATTCAAGGAGAGGCTCCTAGGCAAACTGCTGGTGGCGATGTATTCATAAATGGTTTAAAGGTTAGAGCAATAAGTGGTGCTGACTCAGGCAAACTTAGAATCAAAAAGAATTAATTAACCCTTAAATTTTAATACAATGGGATTAGTAGGAGGAATTACTACAACTTTAGCGCCAGCTGCTAAAAAAATGACACTGGCGACTAACTACTTGAACTTTAACGACGGTTCAGGTAACGACTTTGCACAACAATACTTACCAGAGCTTTACGAAGCTGAGGTTGAAAGATATGGTAACAGAACTGTATCTGGTTTCCTTAAAATGGTTGGTGCTGAAATGCCAATGAAATCTGATCAAGTTATTTGGTCTGAGCAATCAAGATTACACATCGCTTATGAAGGTGTTGTAACTGACGGTGATACTATCACTTTAAACATCGAAGATGGTAAAGAGTGTGTTCTTAAAGTAGGAAACACTATCGTAATCAACGGTACTGCTGGTACTTTGAAAGCGAAAGTTGATTCTGTAGGTACTGCTTCAGGTACTGCTCCTTCAAGAACTGCTGCTGTTGACGTATCAACTTACCAATCAGCTGACTTAACAACTGGTGGTACTGGTGGTATCTTCACTGCTGCTGACGCTATTAAGATCTTCGTTTATGGATCTGAATTTGGTAAAGGTAGCGATGTTAAATTAGCATCTATCGAGCCAGATTTCCAAACTTTCAGCAACAAGCCAATCATCATCCGTGATACTTTCGTAATCAACGGATCTGACACTGCTCAAATCGGGTGGGTTGAAGTTGCAACTGAAAACGGACAATCAGGATACTTATGGTACTTAAAGTCTGAAGCTGAGACTAGATTACGTTTCGAAGATTACTTAGAAATGACTATGATCGAAGCTGAGAAAAAAGGTACTAACGGATCTGTAGACGTTGACGGTACTGAAGGTTTATTCGCTGCTATCGAATCAAGAGGACACGTAATGAATGATTTCGTTGCTTCTGGTTCTGGTTCTGCTGCTGTTGCTGATTTCGATGAAATCCTTAAGCAATTAGACAAAGAAGGTGGTATCGAAGAAAACATGTTATTCGCTAACAGAGTACTTAACTTACGTTTCGATGACATGCTTGGATCTATCAATAACGGATACGGTGCTGGTGCTGGTGTTGGTGCATCTTACGGTGTATTTAACAACGACAGTGACATGTCTCTTAACTTAGGATTCACTGGATTCCGTAGAGGATCTTACGATTTCTATAAGACTGATTGGAAATACTTAAACGATGCTTCTACAAGAGGAAATATCGGTGACATCGAAGGTGTATTAATTCCTGCTGGAACTTCTACAGTTTACGATCAAACTTTAGGTAGCAATATCAGACGTCCATTCTTACACACTCGTTATAGAGCTTCTGAAGCTGACGACAGAAGAATGAAAACTTGGACTACTGGGTCTGTTGGAGCACAAACTTCTGCATTAGATGCAATGGAGTTACATTTCTTATCTGAGAGATGTTTATGTGTTCAAGGTGCAAACAACTTTGTACTTTTTACAGATAACTAGAATCTGAAATAAAGACTTGGGCCTTCGGGCCCAGGCTCTTTATATTTTATTAATTTTTTATTTTATTATATTATGGCAAAACAAGCTGCAAAAAAGCCTGCTGCTAAGAAAGCGGAGGCTCCAATAATTGAAGAGCAAGTACAAGTAAAAGAAACTGTAGTTGCTAAAGAAGAAAAAAAAGACACTTGGGAAATCAAAGATAGAATGTACTATCTAACCAAGAACGTCTCACCCTTAACATACAGATTACAAGCTAAGCACGCAATGCATAGACCGATGATGTGGTTTGACGAAGAGCAAGGCTATCAAAGAGAATTAAGGTATGCAACTAATAAAAGGTCACCGTTCGTTGACGAACAAGAAGGACCTGTAACATTAGGGCATATCGTATTCCAAAACGGTACTTTATTTGTACCAAAACAACAACAAGCATTACAAAAGCTTTTATCATTGTATCACCCTGCTTTAAATAAAAAGTATAAAGAACAAGATAAAGCTGCTGAAGCTGTTGATGATTTAGATTTCTTTGAAATGGAATTAGAAGCAATGAGTGCTGCTAAGGATATGGAAATCGATCACGCAGAAGCTATATTAAGAGTTGAAATTGGATCTGCTGTATCTAAAATGAGCTCTAAAGAAATCAAAAGAGATTTAATGATGTTTGCTCGTAATGAGCCTCAATTGTTCTTAGAATTAGCTAACGATGAAAATGTACAATTACGTGACATTGCAATCAAAGCCGCTGAACAAAGAATCATTAGATTATCTCCTGATCAAAGAACATTTACATGGGGCAGTACAGGTCGTAAAGTTATGACAGTACCGTTCGACGAAAACCCTTATAGCGCTATGGCTGCATTCTTTAAAACAGATGAAGGCGTAGAAGTTTATCGCTCAATTGAGAAAAAATTGATATAAACACGTGATACTAATATAGAGGGTAACTTCGGTTGCCCTCAATATTTTAATAAGACAAAAATGATTAGCGTAGACAAAGTATATAAAACAGTACTCTATATTCTTAACAAAGAACAAAGAGGTTATGTAACACCAGCTGAATTTAATCACATAGCTGAGGTTGAACAGAATGCAATATTCTGGAGTTATTTTAAAGAAGGTGCACAGACGCAACAGCTTAACCAAGCTAATATGCAGTCTGATGTGCCATTATTTGATTTATCATCTGACGTAGAATATAAGCTAACACCTTTTACAACTACAAGAACTAGCTTTACAAGTATAACAACTTCACCTAATAGATACCCAGTAGGTAGCGATGATATACGTTGGTACAACGATACTCTTTCAGGTAACAGAACACCTGTTAGAATAAAATCTGTTGTAGCTAGATATGTTTCAAATACCGGTGGTAGAACTACAGAATCAGACTGTGACTATATGACTTTTCAAAACTATGAAAAAATAAAAAGATCAAAACTAACTAAACCTGATAAAAGAAATCCTGTATTTGTAGTAAGAAACAACGGTGAAAGTAATATTGCAGGTAGTCCATTTGGTACAGAACTTCAAATAGGTGTATCCCCTGCTGCATCATTAATCTACGTAGAAGTAGTATCTGCACCTAACCCACCAAAATGGAACTTTACTGTTGGTACACAAAATGAGTATTTATTTTCATTGTCTGGTTCAACAGATTTTGAGTTAGATGCATCGGAAGAATCAAGACTAATCAACAATATACTTCTTAAGTTTGGTGTTGTTGTACGCGATCCTAGCGTTATACAAGTAGCAATGGCAGAACAACAAAGAGAAGCAATAGAAAAATAATAATCAATGGCGGCAATTACAGAAAATAACTTACAATATAATGCTGGTACTCAAAAGTTTTTTATTGAGACTGGTGGTGGTGGTTTATCCTTTACCGCTACATTTGATACTGATTTAGTATTTCACGAAGCGTTAGTATCAGAAATAGATTACCATTTAAATAACTTCAAATTATACTACAGCACAGACGGTGTTAACTTTAGTGAATACCACTACGCCACATATACTGTTGTTGATAATACTATAACAATACCAGCTACATTAGCTGATAATAGTTGGCTTGTAATACAATTAAAATCATTACCTGGTGGTAACTTTGGAGACAAAGATGCTTATGGTACTGCTGTTGAAGACAATTATGGTAGCTACGCATATACATCATTAGATGACATTATTGATAACTTCATAGTTGGTTATGTTGGTGCTGGTAAATTAATACAAGTAGCTAATAGATCAGATGTAGTGTTTCACGCTAAACGCGGACTACAAGAGTTTTCATATGATACATTGAAAGCTGTTAAAGCAGAAGAGCTTACAGTACCACCACATTTATCAATATCATTACCTCAAGACTTTGTTAATCACGTAAAAGTATCTCGTATTGATAGTAACGGTATTAAACATCCTATACTTCCTGGTAACAGATTAACTCCATCACCAAGCGAAAACAATATACAAGATCAACAAGGTCAAAGAGTACAAGATTACTGGAATAAGAATATAAAAACTGAATCAATCGCTGAAGAAAGATTTAAAGAAAACAATATAAACGATACACAAGGTAACTTAACCTTTCAGCAAGCAGCTAACGAAGGATACAATGTTTACGGTGATGGTGGATTTGTTTACGATACTTATGGCAGCAGATACGGTGGTAGCCCAGAGCATATGAACTTCAACGGTTACTATTATATAAACGACAGAGAAGGTAGTATATCTTTCTCTTCTGATTTAGTTGGTACACTTATTATATTTGAATACATATCTGACGGTCTTGCTTATGACGCAGATGTGAAAATACCTAAACTAGCAGAGCAAGCATTGTATATGCATATGGTACATGGCATTTTATCTACACGTGCAAATGTTCCAGAATACGTGATTAATAGATATAAGAAGGAGCGCAGAGCTGCTCTTAGAAACGCTAAACTACGTTTATCTAACATCAAGTTAGAAGAAATCACACAAGTGCTTAGAAATCAGTCTAAGTGGTTAAAACACTAATCTATGCAAGAACAAAAAAGAGTTTTCCTGAAAGGGAAGATGAATAAAGATTTAGACGACCGAATTGTACCTAATGGTGAATATCGAGACGCTCAAAATGTTGTTATAGCTACGTCTGAAGGTAGTGATGTAGGTACAGTACAAACTATATTAGGTAATACAGCACAGATAGAAGGTATTACTGGTGACCCAATATACGCAATACCAGATCACAACAAAGATACTATGTACGTATGGACTACTGACGGTTTATTTCAAGTATATAGAAACCCTAGATCTATTACTGCGAACTTTCCTTTTTTGTCACTACAGCTATTAAGCGGTAGCTTTTTAAACTTTTCTGCTAACTCTGTATTCCAAGCAAACATATTAGAAAATTACTTGTACTGGGTAGATGGTGTAAATCAACCAAGAGTTATAGACATTGACAGAGCTGTATCTTCAGCTGAGGCAAACGAGCCATACTACACAAACGAAGATCATATATCTGTAGCAAAGTACAACCCATATAAAGTTATGCGTTCTATACGTAGGATAGAAACTAATTACATTGCTGCAGGCAGTTCAGGTACAACAGTGGTTCTTGATTATAGAGCTGATATAGCTGTAGGTGATTACCTTTTAAACTGGACTACATATGAGTTTATAGGTATTGTAGAAACTGTTACTCAAGCAGATCCAATTACTACTGTTGTTATTGATAGAACACCACCAACATTAACTAATAGTGATGAAGTATATATTTATCAATCAACACAAACAGATAAATCAGATCCTTCAACTTACCCTGAGTGGCCAGGTGATCCAGATTTCTTAGAAGATAAATTTGTAAGGTTTAGCTATAGATACAAATACGACGACGATACGTACTCTCTAATAGCTCCTTATACTCAACCTATATATAAGCCTAAGCAAGGCGGTTATTTTGCAACAGGAGACGAAGAAAAAGCTTATAAGAGCACGATAGTTAAGTTTATGGAAAACGCTATAAACAATGTTGAGTTTTTCGTGCCATTACCTACTGATCAACCTGCTGTAGATTACAAAATAAAAGAAGTTGAAATAATATTTACTGAAAGTGACAAAGTGTCAGCTCAAATAGTTGAAACTATACCTGTCGAAAGAATTACTGTTGAAAGCGACTATGCTTTAGATGGTGCTTACTTTAAATATGAATACAGATCAACTATTCCTTATAAAACTGTTACTCAACAAGATTACATTAGAGTATCAGATCAAATACCTATTTTAGCAAGAGCGCAAGCAATAGCATCGAACAGAGTTATGTATGGTAACTTTGATACAAGACTTGATGCGCCTGAGTCAATAAACTTTAGTGTTGGCGCTGACGAAAAGAGTGGTAAAGAAGAAATACATGCAGAATACCAAAACCATACTGTAAAACAAAACAGAAATTACCAGATTGGTATTGTATTAAAAGATAAATACGGTAGAAGCTCAGGTGTAATATCCTCAGACTTTTTAAATGAAGTTACAACTGCTGTATCGCAATCTACTGAGTATCATGCATATAAAGACAATTTATGGAATCCAGGTGTTAAGAACTGGTTAGGGGATTCATTAAAAGTTAATATGCACGACAAAATTCCTGCTACTAACTTATATGCTGAAGAGTCTGGATTTTTTACTATAACTGCAAACCCAACTTTTAGCTCTGATGGTACTCAAATAGAAATTAGTGGCGATCATTCTAGTACTATTAACTTTGGTGCTGATAGCTATTTACGTGGTAAATACAAAGACTATGTAAAAGTTACTTCTGTTGGTGTTGGATTTAATCCTTCACCTGTAACTACTATTGTATGTGACGGTGAAATATCTACAGAAGTATACAGCTTTAAACCATACTTAGAATCTACCCAAACAATGAGAGTGTATAGCATAAACAACTTAGGTTGGTACACTTACACGGTTGTAGCAAAACAATTAGAGCAGGATTACTATAACGTATACTTACCTGATTTAATTAATGGTACATTATTTTTTGATCACGGTAACCCAGGCGCTGGTAACCACTGGAGTAACACTGATGCAGACCAAGCTGTTACTTTGTCGTTATTTTCTGATAATATAAATAAAGTACCAAGAGATTTAACTGAAGTTGGTCCAGATCAAGAACAATACCGTTCAAGCAGTGTAACATTGTCTGGTCGTGTTACAAATACAGCTTCAGGTAATGCACAATATTATCCAGGTAGAGTTACACATGAAATAGGACGTATTGGTACGTTAAAAGAATTATTTGCTAATGTTGAAGATGATTCATACTATTCAGATACAATAGATGAATTAAGCGGCTCTATACAAAACAAAGGATCAAATCCTCTTATAGGTGTAGGTGAAATATCGGATACTGCTAATGCAATAGGTACATCGTTAGCTAATATATTACTTAAAACAGGCAATTTAGATTTAGCTGTATATGAAACTGAGCCAGTTAAATCGAGACTTGAAATATACTATGAAACATCGACAACTGGTTTAATATCTGATATAAACAACTTAGTTGAAAACAGTAGCACAGGTCCTGTTAGAATTACAGACGTTACAGCTACATTAGATGAAGATGAAGATTATAGTGGTCCATCACCAACAATAAGTAATTTCTTTCAAGTAGAAAATGTACAAGGCGCTGATATTACCCCAGATGAATATGGTATAGAGAGCGTTGTTAATGCAGAAGGTACTGTAGTTAGTAATGATTTATTTGAATTATCATTATCAGGTAATGATTTTAGTTTACAAGCTACAAGTGTTGCTGCTTTTGAATATACAAGACAAAGTAGTTTATTACATACATATACTGTCAATATGTATTTTACTACGCTTGGACTTACGCCTGATAAAAATGTTACTTTAAAAGCGTCTGCTATAGTTAACCCTGGCAATGCAGGTGTTGAACAAACATTATGGGTACCAAATGATACCGCTTTAGGTGGTCCATACGCTATAAATACAGATCCTAGTTTAGCTGGTGATGGTAATTTTATAGACAATGTAAATAGTAGATCATCTACTGTATTTACAACAAGACTACATAATGGTAGTAATATATATGCAGGAACATCTCAAATGCCTGGTACTGATGTTGTAGTTAATATATCTAATATAACTACAGATGGTACTATTGACAGTCTCACTTTTCCACAAGTATCAGAGCTAGGTTGGGCAGATACAATTAGCAAATCAACTAATAATGTAACTAACGGTTATGGAGTAGCTAGAACGTTTAGTCAAGGATCTACTGAGGGTCTTCCTAAAGAATTTGATGTACGTTATATTATAAAAGCTAAAATATTAAATGCAGACACAATAGATAATCCTTATAGTGCTACATTTAATTTTTACAGATATAATACTACTCAAGTAATAGACTCGCCTGAAACTGTTAATTTAACGCCTAGCACTATAGACATAGAGCAAGAAGCACAGTCTATTCTTTGGTTACAAAATGGTCACTCAAGAGAAACTGAAAATGGTCAAATAGAAGTTGAGTGGAGTTTTGATCCTGCAGATCACGGTAAAGAGTTGCAGATTGAATATACTGTAGCTAAATACAGTACTCATGGAGCTGGTCAAATCGGTGAAGATGATTATGAATATCAATGGAATAGTAATCCAGATGCTAACACTACAGATGTATTTACTGGTGTTATGACTGCAGGTGATCCTGCTACTCACCAAGCATCACCTAATGTTGCTGGTTATAGTGTGTCATATGATACTACTAATAGTGATTATATACAAGCTAGAGTTAGCGTAAACCAAGATAAATCACCTCTTGTAAAAGACTTTACATATAGTTTTGACTGGGAAGTTGCTGATGTTAATGGTGAAACTGGTTCTGAAAACTACACAGGTACTTATACTTTCTTAGTAACTGAGGATACATCGATACCACCAGGTGAAAAGCCTGTGATAACTTTATTAGGTGACAGTTCTGTAAGTATAGAGCTTGGTACTCAATACACAGACGCTGGTGCTACTGCTGTAGCTTACAATGGTCTTGTTATAACTAGAGATATTGTTGTAGACAATTTACCTGATATATACACTATAGGTACTTATGTTATAACTTATAACGTAACTGATAAAGACGGTAAAGCTGCTGATGAAGTAACTAGAACAGTTGAGGTTACAGGAGACGTAACAGCTCCTACGGATTTACGATTTAAAATTACTCCAGATGAAAACTTTGTGTTTGCTTCGTATGACATACAAGCTGATGATAATGATCGAATAGCTACTTTTACTCTTGAAGTAAGAGGTGGGGTTATTGAAGATGGCTCAACTGTTTTTGATCCTTTAACGCCTTGGCAAACTATAATGGACGCAGTAACTCCTGATTCTGGTTTTAACGGAGGAACTTGGTTTAAGCATCTTGATAATGACGATAACCAACCTAGAATACCTAATGCTCATACATTACAATATAGAATGACTGCGGTAGACCCTTCGGCTAATCAGACCGTAAAAGATGATATATACATATATAAAGGGGGTACTCAATTTTCGTAAAACATTAATAAAACAAGTGATTTAATAATTATGGCATACTCAATAGAAGTTAACTTTTTTAACTCTTACTGGCTTAAGAAGACAGTTAATGGTAGCGATGAACCTACCAGGCCTATACATGCAGGTGGTGCCGGTGATGCAGTTGACTCTGATGCGCTTGATTGGTACATTGAAGAAGCAAGAATACGAGGGGGATACAATAATACTATTACAGATTTAGGTAAAAAAGCATATATAGTTGAAGAAAGTTTGAAAGGTCAAACTAGAAACAATGCTATCATATATTCTGGTATATTTAACTCAAGAACAGGTGTTAATGATACTAATGTATTTTCTACAGGTGAAGACATTACTAGAGCTGTAGATCCATTTAATGGTTCAATACAAAAACTGCACGCTGACGATTCAAACCTGCTTATATTACAAGAAGATAAAGTTAGTAGAGCATTAGTTGATAAAGACGCAATATACACAGCAGAAGGTGATACAGCTGTAACTACATCGAACAAAGTTATAGGACAAATAGTACCTTACGCTGGTGAATACGGAATAAGCACTGATCCATTATCTTTTGATGTTTACGGTTATCAAAAGTACTTTACAGATAGAAGACGTAACGCTGTTTTAAGATTATCACAAGACGGTATTACTGAAATATCTCAGTATGGTATGAAAGACTGGTTTAGAGACAATTTAAATACTGATAATGCAGATATTAAAATAAAAGGAGCTTACGATAGGCATGCCAAGCAGTATGTTGTTAATATACATCAAACAGTAACTGGTCAAGAAACATATTATACATTGTCTTTTGATGAAAGCGTACAAGGTTGGACATCATTTTATGGATATGATCCAGACTTTATGCTTAGTTTACGTAATAACTTTTATTCTGTAAAAGATCAAAAGGTATATAGACATCATATAGGTACACCTGGTACTTTTTACGAGCAAGATGCTCAAGCTAGTTCTGTACAGTTTATATTCAATGAAAATGTAAGTGCTATAAATAACTTTAGAACAGTAAGCTATGAAGGAACTGATAACTGGGAAATAACACAGTACGAGACACCTTCTGAAACGGCTTTACCTATAGTAAGTGTTGGTAATGGTACTTATAACGATACTAACGGTTATTTACAATATGCAGGTTTTACACCTTTAGAAAATAAATTTCACGCAGTTATACAAGCAAAGTATAACAATACTAAGAATTATAGCGGAAGAGTTATATTACAAGACTACGATGCTAATGGAAACGCAGTAATAGCTAAAAGCGGTGTCAAAGGCTATTACTCTACAGTAACAATACAAAACGATACGCCTGGTGAATCAGCTGAACTATTTGCTGTAAACACTAGCAGTAATTTATCATCAAATTAATATGGAAATATTAGAATTAATATGGGATTTTTTAAATCCTAATCACCCTAACGTGGACATGGCTATAGCTCCTGTAGTTGGCGCTGCTTTAATAAGCGGTGGTGTACAACTTTTAGGGGGTCTTTTCGGTAGTAGAAGAGCTAAAAAAGAACGTAGAGCTGCACAAAGAAGAATAAAGCAATTAGAAGCTCAGGCAAACGCTCTTAAAAACGCAAGACCTGAAGTTATGGATCCTTACCAAAATATTACAGATGTATCTGGTTTAGCTAAAGATTTATCTGGTATGGTAACTAATCCTTTTGCTAATTTAGGTGTTGCTACAAAAGCTACTGATATACAAATTGAACAAACTGATATTGCGTTAGCTAATACGTTAGATACATTGAGAGCAACTGGTTCAAGTGCTGGTGGTGCAACAGCTTTAGCTCAAGCAGCATTACAAAGTAAACAAAACGTTGCAGCTAATCTTGAACAACAAGAAGCACAAAACGAAAAACTAAGAGCACAAGGTGAAGCACAATCTCAAGCTAGAATAATGGCTGAAAAAGCAAGAATGCAAGGTATTCAAATAAGTGAAGCACAACGTGTACAGCAAGCTGATGCAGCTGGTAAGCAGTTTGTATTCCAAGCAGAAGATAATAGAGCTACACAAGACCTTAACCACTTCTATTCTCAAATGCAAGGGCAACAACAAAATGTAGCTAATGCAAATGCAGCACAAGGACAAGTAATGTCTGGTATGATGCAAGGATTAGCAAGTATTGGTGGTTCGCTTTTAACTTCAGGTGCATTTGGAGGCGGCTCTGGAGGTGGTAGTTCAACACAATTTACAGATATGGTGGATACAGCAGATTTACAACAGCCGGTTTATACACCAACAACATCATTTAAATTTCCTTAATCAATATGGGAGCATACGAAAATTATACAGGACCAATATATAACCCAGCAGGAGAACAAGCATTAGCTCAAGGACTTGCTAACATGGGTCAAATAGTTGGTGGCGCAATTGAAAAAAGAGCGGCTATTGAAAGAGCTGAAGCTGAACGTAAGCGCAAAGAAGAAGCTGCCGCAGCAAAAGAAAGGCAAGCTTTAAATAGAAGAATACAAGCAGAAGCATTTACTCAAACAGCTGCAGCCAATGCAACTTTAAACAAAGAGATTGACGAAGCAGGTATTGACAAAGAGTTAATCATAGGTAATATATCTCCTTTAATGGATGAACTTGGACAACTTGGTGCAAGACTTAAATATGATACTAATTTGTCTGGTAGAGCATATGCTGAAGCTAAACGAAAGTACAGTAAATTATATACTGCTTTAAATAATGATCTACCTGAAACATTAGACTTGTTAGCTGACTATGCTGAATCAACTAAAAATGCAGCTGAGGTTGGTGCTGGTCTTGAAGGTGGTTTTGATGAATACGATGATTCTAATGCGTATTACAGTAAAATGGTTATTAATGGTAAAATACAAGGTAAGTATACTGTTGGATTTGATGAAGATTATAATCCTATGGTGAGGTTTACTGGTATTGAAGGCATGGAGCCATTTGAAATATCTGCAGATAGTTTTACTAGACCTAATTATAATGTTGTCCCTAAGGGTACTGATATGGCTCGTACAGAGTTAGATGATGCTCATTTTTCTGACATGATTAAAGGTTACACTACAAAAGATGGTGCAATGTCAATAATGAACGATGCTAAAGCGAGTGGTGTAGATTCTGGTTATAGAGAGTTTATAGGAAGAGATGGTTCATTGTATGCTCAATTAGATAGCAGTGTAATCACAAACAAAGCAAGGCCTATATTACAGAAAGCCGCTATAACTTTAACTAGTGATGATTTATCTGCTGCTGTTTATTATAACAATAGATTAAGAACTGAAGAAGAAAAAGATAACGGTGCTAATTATATAACCTTAGTTGACGGTCAACTTACTCCTGAAGACAAAGCAAAAATACAGGAAGCGTATATAAAAGAGCAAGGGCAAAAAGTATATGAAACATCAGGTGCTAATAAAGCTATACTTGTAAAGTCTGCTTCGCAATTAAGACAAGAACAAGACACAAGAAAAGCTACTGAAACAGCTGTAAATTCTGCTTTACAAAAAAGAGAAGCTATAAACAACGAAATAGCTAACAGGTCTAATGAATTAATTCAAAACATAATTGGTCAAGATCCATCTACAGTAGCACAAAGGTTAGAAAATAGAGCAACAAAGGCTGGGCTTATTTCTAATACTCAATGGAATCCCGAAACTAAAACTTTAAGTTTTGATTTAATGAAAACAGGTGATGATCCAAGAGTAAGAGGTGGAAAGAAATTAGTAAAAGAAGGTAGCAAGACTTATGTATTAGACGGCAAAAATAAAGGATTAACTAAACTTTTAAATGATGTTGTATTTGATACAGGAGCAGCTGACAAAAAATTAGCGCCGTACATAGATATGTATGCTAATAGTATAATAGCAAACGTGCAAGAGCAAGAAGCTATAGATGAAGATACTCAAAATTTTATGGCTGGATACGAACAAGCGTTAGCAAGAGGAGGTAAAGTTTTGAACCCAGAAGTGTTAAAACAACAATTAGCTGATTACGTAAGAAGACAGGCTTTAATAAGAAATACACAATAGAATATGGAAGATTTAAACAGTCTAGTAGACAGATTAATAGCAGAAGGTAAATCAGATGCTGAGATACAAGAAGCTATCCGTAAATTTAAAGGCGAGAAACAAAAGGTAGAAGAGACAAAAAAGTACATAGACTTTGTGAATCAAGCTGCCCCCACAGAGTCTTTAAGTACGGAATCACCATCGGCAGATACTTCTTCGGAATTACCAAAACCAAAAAAGAAGACTGAAAATGAGGTAGCCAACGAAATAATGTTGGATGTTAAAGATCTTGAAGAGCCAGAATCTGACATACCTGAATTTGCTCAAATATCAGAGCCTGTTCCTGGTAAAGGTATGGATGATATTACAATACGCGATAAAGCTGAATTAGCTAAAAGTGGCGCTGACCTTAGTTTTTTTGAAAACCTTAGGAATGTAATTTTAAATTTTCAATCAATAAAAGGAGCTGATGAAAGATTTCAAGGCTTATATAATTTCTTAGGTAGTAGCGCAAGTGATTATGATTACACGGGATTTACAGAAGAAAGAAAACAGAAGGAAGCTAATGAAAAATTTAAAGGGTTTTTAAAAGCTAAAGAAGAAATGGATTTGATGGATGCTAATATGCTTCCAACTACCGGAATGATGGATATAGCTGATAGAGACGGCTTTTTAGATACCGTAGAAGGCGTAGCTAATTTTTTAGTAATGGGCGTTGGTGAGATTGTCAAATCTGGTATATCTATCAAAGCAACTAGAGGAGCTTCTTTACTTGGAGATATGGGAGGACCTATGATTGCAGCTTACAACGAAGAAAAAGCTAAATCCATGGGTATCACTTTAGAAGAATTACAACAAAGAGGTGAATTAGAATATCTTACACCTATGGCTATGGCTGGTACTGCAATGGCTTTAGAAAAGATAGGTTTTAAAGGGTCATTCAAACAAATAGCAAAAGCAAGCGCAGGCCGAGGCGGATTTAAAGAAATAGCTAAAATTTTTGTAGCAGGATCTAATCCTATAAAAGCTCCAGGCGTAAGAAAACAAATGGCTACAGAAGGCTTTACAGAACTTTTTCAGTTTGGTCTTGAAGAAGCAGCTAGCAAATCAGGTGAATTGAAAGGTAGTAAAGCTAAGAAAGAAGCTATGGGTTTTGAGTATGATATATACGATGATATTGATGACTTCAAAGAAGTTTCTGCTTACGCTGTAGATAGAATGCTTAGTAAAGATGGATTAGAAACTTTTTTAATTGGATCTTTAGGTTCTGGAGTTATAGGTGCTACTTCAAAAGTAGCTGGTAGAATGAATAAAAACCAGTGGAAAGTACGAGATGAAGCTGCAGAGGGTAGACTTAAAAGTAACATTGATGAATTAAGTAGGCTTAACCTAATAATATCAGATCAAGAAGCATCACCAGAAATAAGAAAAGCTGCAGAAGAAAGTGCTAAAGTAGTAAAAGAAAGCATATATGGTGAGTTAGAGCTAAGTAATAAAAAATATAAGGTACTAACAGATAAAGAAAAAACACAGTTAGATAGATCTTTTGCTAAAAAAGATAAACTCACAAAAAAGATACAGGACTTAGTTGCAAAAGCTAAAGAAGAAAACTTAACAGAAACTGAAAAGATTGCATTAATAAAGCCATTAGCTCAAGAGTTAAAAAAGGCTGATGACCAAATATTTACTATAAGGAATGCCGCTGAAGCTACATTATCTGAAACAGTAAAACTTAAACAGTCTATAATAGGTGCTGGCTTACAAACCAAAGTAATTGACATTAATGATGCAGCTGCTATCAAAGAAGCTAACATTGACCAAGAAGTTATTGATGCGTTTAAAAAAGAAAAAGGTGCAACAGGTATTTACAACGAAGCTAACGATGTAATAATCTTAGACAATGCTGCTATAAAGAAGTCTGGTCAGTACGAAGTAGGTAGACATGAATTTGTACACGCTTTCTTAAAAAACAAACTAAAAGATAATCCTAATTTCGCAGGTGACCTTAGAGCTCAGATATTTAGAGCAGCTAGATCTACATTTTCAAAAGAAAAGGCTGATCAATTCTCTAATAGAGAACAGCAGTATGAGGAATACTGGATAAAGAAAGGTAAAAGCAAATCAGAAGCAAGCGCTTTAGCTACAGAAGAGGTTATAACAGCCTTTATGGAAGCTTTGAAAACTGAAAAGAACATTAAGCAGTCAAAAGGATTTGGAAGGCTTATGGACACGTTTAAGGGCTTGAGTGAAGATATGTTTGGCATTAATATAAAAGACGATAAAGATTTCGTAAGATTTATGTCAGACTTATCAGATAGTTTTGAGACAGGTGAGTTTACAACTGGTCAAAGAAAATTTGCTAGAGGTAAATCAAAAGGCTTTTTCCAACAAAGTAAACCTAGCTTAGCTACCGATATGGCTAAGGTAGATCAAATGTGGAATGACGGTGAGATTGATGCAGAAGAATATGATAGACGTATAGACGCTATATTATCAGGTGAAACTATTGAAGAAGCAGCACCTAAACAAGAAGTTGAAATAGAAGGTCAGACATTTACTGTTGAACAACAAGAAGTATCTGAAGAAAAGTTTGAGTCATTAGATGATAAACTTGCTTCAGGTGAAATTGATATTGATACTTACTTTGAACAGTTAGATGCTACTGAAGACGCTAAACCAGAAGCTAAACCTTCTAAAGAAAAGAAAGAGCGTAAAGCTAAAGTAAGAGTTGAAAGCAAGAAGTTAGGTAACGCTATTGATGCATTGGTACCACCTGGTACAACCAAGGCACAGTATGATAAAGAAAACATAAACAAAGTAGCAGAAAAACTTATCGTAGGTGATATGTTAAATCCTTTAATTAAAAAGATTGCTACATACTACGGTGTAACTGCTGACAATGTTTACGGCCAGTCATTCGGTGATTTCTTTGCTGAGGTTAAAGGTGAAAGACTTATTAGAAACATACAGAAGTTTAATCCTGAAAGAAACGATAGTTTAGCTGGTTATGTAATTGGTTCTGCTTTTGGTGTACGTAACAGGGTTAAGGAAGCATTAGAGAAGTTTAAAAAGTTAAAGGATGCTGATGATCAAGCTAGAGTTGAAGGCACAGATATAGCTACTGAAACAGCTGAAGATACAATTAAAAGAGAAGCTGAAGCTAAAGAAGCAGCTAAGCAGGTTACACCGAAAGTTAAGTACGGTGAAATGTTTGATATTCAAAAGAAAATACCTAAGCTACAATCTGTGGTTGAAAAAGCTATTGGTATGTCTATAAGAAAGTATCAAGAAGAAATAACTAAGAACGTATCTATAAGTCCGTTTGCTAAAGAGTTTAGAACAAACATAGGCAACTTACTTGAAGCTGACATGGTTAAGTATATGAAAGACTATGGCTATGAGCAATTCTTGAAAGACGTACATAAATCGTTCTTAACAAATTCATCTATTACTTTCTTAGCTAAGCACCCTGTATTCAGACAAGTTATTGAAAAGAAAATCAAAGGTAAGTTCGTTACACCTACTAAAGTATCAACCGGTACTGGTAAGTTTAAATACGAATATATGTTGCCTGACGGTAGCCGTAAAGCTACACGTAATGATTTCGACCGTGAAACTATGGCTGTGCGTGGTAAGACATCAGGTGATCAGATAAACAGAAAAGTTAAGAATCCAACTGCTGCATTATCTCAAGACGCTTTTGTTGACTATCACTTTAAAGATGGTGCTGGGCGTAAAGTAGCTGCTGACAACCCACGTAAATCTACAGGTAGACAGATTATAGCAGATGTTGCAATGGATATATTCAAAGATGATTTGGCTACAGATGGTCCATTATCACAAGCGTTTGCTGATCGTATGGATCTTTTAGAAATTGCATTAGGTGATGACTTTGCAAGAACAGTTGCTAATGATTTAAATTCTACAGATGGTAATATTAGATTTAGTAAGCTTGTAGATAACATAGTATCAATACCTGGTTATGAAAATTACACAAAAGACAAAGTACTTGGGTTATTAGGTAGATACGAAGAAGATTCTGCTAAGTTCAGAGCTACAGACCCTGAGGTTAATGATTTATTTATTAGTCTAGCAATTGATGAATTAGGTATAAAAAGATACGCTACCGACACTAAAGACGGTAATGAAACTACAGAGGAACTAATTAGTAATGATGAAGATATGCGATCTTTAGGATTTACTGGTGACTTATATAATGTTATGCCTCCTTTGGAACCTAAGACTAAAAAATATAGAGAAGAAACGCAGAAAAAGTATTATAGTGCTATAACAACTCTTTTAGATTATATGCCAGTTGGTTTTAAAACAAAACAAGCCAAACAAAAAGGTAGAACGCCTTATATATTTTTAAAGAAGTTTTTAGGCTTTGAAGGTAATAAGCGCTACATGAATGGTTTAGATAAAGACTTTTACCCTATAATACTAGATAATAAGAGTATATTTAGTAAACACTCAGAAGTATCTCAGTATTGGGAAGAGTTTGAAAACTTAGGTGGTTTTACAGCAATGCCTATGGAAACAACTGCAGGCGAAGCTGGTACGTTTAATCGAGAACTAAAGAACATTGTTAATACAAGCAAAAGTAACGCAAGTAAAATAAAGGATATTAATCAATTACCTGGTATAGAAAAAGCTAGAAAGAATGGTAAAATATTACGTGCTTTTGATTACGCCATGTTGTCTACTATAAATCATGTTGCAAATGAAGTTGGTACGGTTGGTAGCAAAGAACGTAATGAATTTATAAGTGATTTAACACCTTTATTTTCAAATCAATCCAGATATGGTAAAAGATTATTAGCTCCATTTACAAGCATTAATTTAAATCCAAACATATTAAAGGAAGGAAAATACAGGGCTGGTAAAAGAATAAGAGTAAAAGAAAAAGATAAACTTAGTAAACCTAAAGGTGAACATTTAAAACCTATGGTTCAAATGAACTTTTTAGAATTAAAAATGTTAGTTACTGGAGGTATATCGCGAGAAAACTTTGATTTTATAAAAGCCGGGTTTGAAAATTCATTAGGTGAAGAAGCAGTATTTGGCTTGCTAGACCAAATGCTTGGAGCAACTACTAAAGCATCTAAAGAAGCTAGGTTAGTAGCTTTAGAGTTATTATTACAAGACTTTAAACAGTTTAGTAAAGGTAAAGGTGTTAGACCGTTTGTAAAAAATCTAAATGATTTAATGAGCGTTCAAGGTAGTTCATCTATTTATAACTGGGTTGATGGTAAGTATGAATTTGAAAAGATCATTGCTGATCAAAACAGAGAGCTATTAAACCAGCAAAGTAAAGAAATAAATAAATTCAAGTTAGGTGCTCAACCAGATGCTACTGGTAACTTAATATTAGGTGATGCTTATAATGAAAAGGTACGTTTTTCTAAACCAATTTCAAACTTTCAATATGCTGACAAGTCGACTATATTAGAAAGAAAAGATGCTTTGCGATTACAATCTATGATTGCTAAAGCAACTGGTATAAAAGATATAACTGATATAGATGAAAACCAAGTAAGAAAGTTTGCTAAAAGAAACAAAATAGTAACTGCTTTTAAAACAGGAGTTGCTGCATGGTATGATCTTGAACAATTCTTTTATCCTTTATATAGTGAAGGTGAAGTTGGAAAAGTTCAACAGCGTATGATTCATAATAAAGTTATAACACCTTTAATTCAAGGTTTAAATAACTTTAATGCATTTGAAATGAGTACTCAGCAGCAAATTGCTACTTTAAACAAAGGAAGAAAAGGAATGGGTTATTCAGATAAAGACATAACACAAGACGCAATTCCTGGTTATAGTGTAGAAGATGCTATTAGAGTATGGATTTATAGAACAAATGAATAAACGATACCTGGTA
>BCSF01000065.1_pt1 | contig 44837 bp, 68 predicted proteins | sample 1016431 | NCBI WGS metagenome assembly BCSF01 (sample SAMD00045685;SAMD00045686;SAMD00045687;SAMD00045688;SAMD00045689;SAMD00045690;SAMD00045691;SAMD00045692;SAMD00045684;SAMD00045690;SAMD00045691;SAMD00045692;SAMD00045684;SAMD00045685;SAMD00045686;SAMD00045687;SAMD00045688;SAMD00045689, study... | reverse complement strand
TTTGATTTACAGTTTGATTTAGTTCAGTCTGTTGTTCTAAAACTTTATCTAGTTGTTCTTTTTTAATTTTTGCCATAATTTAATTTAATTTGATTGTTTATTTCCATATTAATCTATATAATCATCTTGATAATTTTCAGGTAAATAGCTTTCCATATCTGCTATCTGTTCTGATGTTAATTCATCTTTATAAAAATCATTAGCTAATACAAACTTAAAATGTTCTTTAATAACTTCAACTTGTTCTTCATTTGTATTGCTATCAGCTATTTCTAAAAGTTGGTTAGGTAATTGAGATTTAATATTATCTATATCAGATTGCTCATAACCTTTTTCTTCTGTAATTATATTTCTTTTTATACTCATTATTTAGATTTTAGTAATTCAATTTCTGCTTTTAATTCTTGTATTGCATTTACAAGCATAGGTATAATATTAGCTTGTGAAACTGTATATTGATCAGGATTGTTAGTATCAACTATTCCTGTATAATCTGCATTTATTTCATCAAGAACTTCTTTTACTTCTTGTGCTATAAAACCAGAAGCCTCTTTGTCTTTATCTACATCAGAATTTCTTAAATCCCATTTAAATTTTCTAGGTTTTAATTTATTTACAAAGTCTAAACCTAATTCTAAATCTTCAATATCTTTTTTATCTCTAGCATCCGATACAAAACTCCAAGATGAAGCTGCTCCTTGAAATCTAGCTGTAACACTTCCGTTGTAAATACTTACCTCGTTACTAACTGAGGTTGATGATGCTGCTGCTTGATCACCTATAATAATATTATTATCACCTGTTAAAAGTGAATCTCCTGCTTGATACCCTAAACAAGTATTCCTATCTCCTGTAGTAATTAATTCCCCTGCTTGATAACCCAATCCTACATTTCCAAAACCTGTTGTTATATCTTCTAAACATTCAGCACCAACAGCTGTATTATATGTACCTGTACTACTTCCTGAAGTACCCATTAAAGCCATATGCCCTATAGCTGTATTATCTGTACCTGTATTATGTGTTGCTGCATCATCTCCTACACAAGTTCTATTCTGTCCTGTAGTATTAGCATTACCTGCTCGGTATCCTATATTAACATTATCATTACCTGATGTTTGAGAACTTCCTGCTAGAAACCCTATACTAATATGATAACTTGCTGTATTTACCCTTGCTGATTGATAGCCTACTGCTACTACACCTGTACCACCTGCGGCACCATCATTAGCTTGATAACCAATTACGACTCCACTTGAACCTGTGCGTAGTTCTCCTGCCTGATAGCCCATTAAAGTATTACTTGCCCCTGTAGTAAGGGTTTCTCCTGCTTCAACTCCAATACACACATTATTACCACCTGTAGTAAGATTAGTTCCTGCATAATAACCAATACCAATATTTCTATCTCCACCATTTAAATCTTTTAATGCACTTTCACCTATTCCTATACATTGAAAAGAGCCGCTACCCGCTGAATTACCCTGTCCTGCTCTTGAGCCTATAAAAACATTTGAAAGGTTATTAGTACTTGGATCTACATATCTTCCTGCTTCAGTTCCAATACATACATTATAGTTTGCATCAGTTATACCTGCTCCTGCAAACTCCCCTATACAAACATTATCTATTCCTGTAGTCAAAGCGTTTGCTGCACTTGCACCCATTACAAAATTTCCCTCAGGAGTTCCACTTAAACTTGGTGGAATATTAATAAAATATGCTGAATCTGCATCTACTTGTACATCACTTAAATCATTCAATGATGATGCACCACCACCACCTGATCCATTAGCTGCTGCTGTGATTCGACCTTGTGCATCTACTGTAATATCTGCTGAGGTATAACTACCTGCTGTTACTGCTGTGTTATCAAGATTAAGAGTTAGTGTGTCTGTAGCTGAAGCAACTGAGGATAAAGCAGTTCCACCTGCTATTGTCATTGTATTACCATCAGCTATAGTTTGAGAAGCCCCTGAATCACCAGCTAGTGTAAAAGAAACTATTGGCGCGCTTCCACTTGATGCCGCTGTTAATCTACCTTGTTGATCAACAGTTATAGAAGAATATGTGTAAGAACCTGGAGTTACCGCTGTATCGTCAAGATTAACTGTAACTGTATCTGTTGCACCAACTACTGTACTAATTCCAGTACCACCAGCAACATCTAAAGTATCTCCTGTACTTATTGTTTGATTAGACCCTGAATCACCTGTTAAAGTAAAGTCAGTTAAGTTTGCAGGTGATATTCTTACATTTGTAGAACCATTATAACCTACTACAAACTGCACATTAGCTGTATCAGTTTCTGCTGTAAATTGTGAAAATTTTAAATTTGCCATATTAATTTTTTTATTAAGCTCCTTCTAATACTAAAAACGCTCCGTTTTCTGCTATTAAGAAATCACCATTTTCTGCTAGTATTTCGAAAAATGGAGTAGGATTAAATTCTCCTCCACCTGGTCCAATACCGATTCCTATACCTTTTTGTAAAGAACCTCCTAATGCCATGTTACTTTACTCTTATTAGTTCTGTTACTGAAGTACCTGTTGCTAAAACATAATCTACAACAACTGGCATAAATGTACCAGCTTGGCATCCTTTAAATGTTATAGCATCTGCGGATGTTGGTTGGTTAGATATACTATCAACTGTGAATGTTGCATCAGCACCACCACCAGATATTGTGATTACATCACCTACTTTATATCCTGTACCAGCCGCGTTGACTGCTATAGCTGTAATAGGGCCGGGTGCACCACCACCAACAGTTGTATCAACTGTTAAACCACTACCACTACCACCAGTAGTTGCAACTCCAGTAGCACCAGTATAACCACTACCACCATCTGTAATATTTGTTTCTACAACTTGACCGTCTCTAGTCACACCAGATAATATAACTTTTAAATCAGTTCCACCACTTATTGAACCAATGTATATAACTGATCTATCTAAGTTATTAGCGTAACTAATCGTATTACTAGGTGTTACACTAGCAGCGAATGTACCAAAATCAGGTTGTCCTGCGTATTGTCCCATAATTAATTATTTATTTATTTTTTAAATATATTTGTTGCTTTTTCAGTCGTTCGTCCGCCAAAATAAGCTAAGACTACGGCCATCATTACTTTTTCAAACGTATCGTTCCATAAAGAATTTATTTGAAATGGTACGCTTTCAACGCTGTCTAATATACCAGCTAAAGAAAATATTACAATACACCATACTAAAACTAAAGGTCTAACGTTTTTTGAAAGCCATGAGTCAGACATAGAATCTGCCTGCCATCTTGATGTTATTGCTTGTATCTCTTTGTTTTGCTGATCATAGATCAACTGTTGTAATTTTATTTTATCTTCAGTAGGTGCTTTAGATTTAATTATTTCTGCTATTGCTTCTTTAGGTGATGCAACACCTTCTAACACTTTACCAAGCGCAGGATTTATAACACCAGCTGCACCAAGTAATAATTTACCTACTGTAGTTTCCTTGAAATTCTTTTTATCTTTAGACATATGCTAATTATATATTTATAATTACTTGTAATATAATATTTTAACTATTATATGCTTCTTTTTCCCAAGGTAGTTTTTTAGATCCTTCATTCATATTGGATCTTGAGTAAGCTTTACCTTTCCAATAAACATTATGTTTATCGTAATCTAGATCACCTCTCATCATTTGGTCTATGTGAACCATCTCATGATCTATAACTTCTTTAAGCTTGCTTGGCGGAACATTTTTATTAACTAAAATAGTACCGTTGTTATTGGCCATACCTAAAACCCCGTCTTCCATACTTACACTGTAAATAGGAGTTGAATCTATATTATAAAAAGGTTTTATTTTAAATGCCATTAGTTTTTGTAAGGAAATTTTTTGTTAAACCATTCTTTACGAGCAGAACAGCCGCAAGGGATATTTAATCCCTCGCTGACTTGATCTACTACACTTTTAATACCAGTGCGTTTAAAAAACTTTTCCATATCGTCTCCTAAACCTTTAGACTTCATAGTTTAATTTGTCTTGTGTTATGTACCTGAAATTGCAGATATTTTTACACCTGTATTATTTTGTACAATTGCCATAACGCCTCCTGGATTAGCTGTTACTGCTGAAATAACTTGGTTAGCCCAATCTAAACCTTTTCCAGTAACTGTAAATGTCCAAACAGAAGCGCCTTCAGCACCTTCAGTTACAACGCTAAAAGTATCTGCACTACCAGTACCATCTGCTGCACCTTGAGCAACATATATAATACTACCGATTAGTATGTCAGAACCATTAGTTGTACCTCCATCTATGTCAATTGCTTTAATTTTAATGTAATTCGCCATAATGTTAATGTTAATGTTAATGTTAATGTTATTGTTTGACTCGAGTTTTATACAGTTCTCGTACTGTTATTTTTTGTACATTTTAGGACCTCTACCACCAGTCATATCTTTTGTTAGTGGCATATCCATTAAATCACGTTTTGCTTCACCTTTCATTTTCATACCATAGTCCATTCTCATTGGTGTACAATGTCTCATTACTGGAGACTTATCCATCATTTTCATTCCGTGTTTATCTTTAAGCGGAGACTTATCTCCACCATACATTTTCATACCATCACCTTTAGATCTCTTGTAGGCCATGTCAGTGTCGTGTATGTTTACTTTGTCGTCATGGATTTGTCTACGTAGATTATCCATTTTTTGTAAAAACTTGTTCATAATTTTAATATTTACCTTGTTTACTTTTGGGTGATGATTTTGTTGAGCCACCTTTTCCGGCCCATAAATGTTTGCACGCCCAATATCGTGCAGTTAATTTATCTTTAGCTTGACTACATTTGTGTCTAGCTCTAAAGCTTTTTCTTGCAGCATCACTATAATTATGCCCATAACCTTTTTCACCAAAGTGTATGATTTTTTCTTTACCTCCAGAGCAGGCTTTAACAACCATTTTCTTTTTAGCTTTAGGTGATTTTCTAGGCGCATTACATTTCATGCGAGACTTATCTAGTCTTGCCATTTACCCGCGCTTTGCTATTTGAGTAATTGGTCCTGGGTAATATTTAGAAGGATATTTATTTACCTCCATACCTCTAATACCACTACTAGATCCTTTGCCCATTGGGAAACCACTAGTATCTAGAGGTCCTTCCCATACAGCGTTTTCACCAACTTGTCCTTCAAGCGCTGGTTTTGAAATAATGTGTTTGTCTTTGTGTTCCATAATTATTATTTTACGTCGTAAGTTTTTCCACCAACTTCAAATGTACTAGCACCAGATTCTTTTGCTTTTGCTAAAGCTCCAGTGAACTCATTACCTTCTAATGGTGATTTCATAAATAATGCTCTATTTCTTTCGTTGGTATCACCAAACATTTCTTTAGCAACTCCTCTAGTATTACCCATACCGAAGTTATCTTTTTTCATACCAGCATCTACCATAGCTTGTGCTCCAGAAGCAGGTGTTGAAAAATCTATTTTCTTCATAATAGGTCCACCCATATTTCCATAGTTTACAGCAGCAAGTCTTTCAGCTTCAGTTGTACCCGCATGTCTAGCTTCAAATCTAGCTATATCTTCAGGAGTACCAATCATAGGTCTTCTGTTTACAGCGCTCAAAGAACTAGGCATTCCTATAGCTGCTCCAAACACACCTGGTACTGGCATCATACCATTTAGCTTTAATGGTGTATCGTCTTTTTTATTAGGCATAATTATCTATTTTTATCTGTGTTTACATTTTTGATAGATGTCATTAGAACTTTATCCATATAACTTCCACCTTTCATTATAATGTTTCTTCTCGTGCTTGTTGGTATATCTTCTTCACCTAACATGATTCTGTATATACGTTTAATTAATTGTTGACACTTCAAAGAAGTTTTATATATATTATATTTTTGAGTTGTTCTATTACGTTCTCTCCACACAATAATCCAACCCTGCTTTAATAGTTTATTCCACCTTCTGTTATCCCAACTATAGGAATAACAACCAAGTTTAAAATCATTTTTATTGAATAAACCAAAGCAATCAAGATATATTAAAAGTTCTAATTCAGCATCATTTAAGTTGTTGTTCTTACAAGCCCATCGTCTTATTATTCGATAATGTTTTAACAGGTTTATATTTTTAATATCACCTGCATCTAGCCTTTTCATAAAACAACAACTACATCTTGTACTTTTATCACGTGGTACTTTTCATCTTTATATTCAATACCATGACCAGCGTGTTTATCGTAATATATCTTATCATTTTCTTTTATACCAGTAACTTCATCACCAACATTTACAACATCTGCTAATACATATCTTATATCATCACGTTGCTTTTCTGCTAGTAATAAACCACCTTTAGTTTTTGCCGCACCTATTTTCTCCTTTTTTATAATTAAATTTCTACCTATTGCCTTCATTTATTCTTAAATTATTAATTACACAATCAGTGGATAAAATAGTAGTAGCTACTGAAGCCGCGTTTTTTAAAGCGCTTTTCGTTACAAGCAAAGGATCTACAATACCTGAGTGTACCATATTTACCATATTTCCTGTAACCACGTTTAATCCTTCGCCTTCTATTACTGGCTCATCATAGTTGTCGATACCAGCATTACTTAGTATAGTTTTGAAAGGTGATTTAATTGCCTCAAGTAAAACCTTAGAACCTACTGAGTCAAGCTTTACTTTGTTGGAAGCATTCAAAAGAGCAATACCACCTCCAGGAACGATGCCTTCTTTAATAGCGGCTTTTGTAGCACAAATAGCGTCTTCGACTCTATCTTGTTTTTCTTTTAATTCTATTTCTGAATTAGCACCAACTTTTACTATAGCAACTTTAGCTGATAGTCTAGCTAGTCTCATTTCAAGTTTAGTAATCACATTAGGATTTTTAGCTTTTTTAATTTGAGCTTTTAAATCTTTAATCAACTCCTCTATTTGAGGATTATCATTATCTACTTGTATCACAGTCTCAAGATCTGTTGTAACACTTTTAACACATTTACCTAAATGTTCAGGTTGTATTAAATCCATATCATCACCAAGATCTTCATTGATAACTGTAGCTCCTGTTAATAAAGCTAAATCAGATAGAGTATCTTTTTTACTAACACCGTATGTAGGTGCGTTTATAACATTTACTTTTATATTACCTTTTACTTTATTCATAGCAAGTGCTGAAGTGACACCTTGTTCACAATCAGCGATAATTAAAAGTGGTTTGTTTTTCTTAATAACAAACTCTAAAACGCTTTGTATTTTACGTATAGTCTCAACTGGAGACTCAACTATTAATACTAGTGGATTATCTAGTTCAGCTGCTCTTTTAGTTTTACTTGTAATAAAGTGTGAGTTTACTAATCCTTTGTCATACTCTATACCTTCAACTATTTCAACAGATGTTTCATTATCTTCTGTTGGTTCAAGCATTACAACACCAGTTCTATCAACTGCTTTAAAAGCATCACCAATAACTTTACCAAGTTCAGCATCATTATTAGTGGATATTGCCGCTACTTGATCTAGCATATCATCATCTACTTTAACTGAAACTTTTTCAAGATATTCAACAACTGCATCAACAGCATCGTTGATACCTTGTTTTAAATCTCTTGAACTTACATCTTCTTGTAAGTTATATGCTTCTTTTAATATAGCATGCGCTAATACTGTAGCTGTTGTAGTACCATCACCAGCTTCTTTAACGGTTTTACGAGCTGCTTCTTTTAAAAGTGTAGCCCCCATATTTTCTACAGGATCAAGTAAAATAATACTATCTGCTACTGTAACACCGTCTTTTGTAATAACTGGTTTACCTTTCCCGTCTTCTAATATTACACACTTACCGCTAGCTCCGAGTGTGGAGCTAACAGCAGTGGTAAGTTTCTTAATACCTTCAAATACAGTATCACGGGCTTCTGTACCGAAGTTTAAATTCTTGACTATTGCGTCTGACATAATTATATTTAATTTAATTTAATTTGTTTTTTTTACTCAAACGTTTTAACAACTTGTGGTCCACGTAAATAATCGAGTTTTCTTTGATAGTGCTCGATTGAGGAATCAATAGCTTGCTCTGCTCCCTCTATGGTTTCGCGTCTTGTTACATCAACCCATTCTTCTGATTTAGGGTCTTTATATTCTGTTTGGTAAAATCCGTTTGGTAGTTGTACAATCCTCCAATTTTTCTTTTCGCATATGTACTTCCATAGTTCTACGGTTTTTTCACTTGGTTGTGGTTGACTATTCCACGTTCTAGTCTGATAATAAAACGTCATTTGGTTTTGGTTTTAAAATTAATATTTGGTTTTGCTCTTCACCCGAGCAGGGTTATTAAGGTTCTAAAGCTTCAACTCTAGCTTTAAGTTCTTTTATAGCTTTTACTAATACTGGTATTAATCTACCGTATGTAGCCTCTAATTTTTCTGGGTTTGCATCGTATACTAGGTTTAACCACTCATCATCTACTGTTTGTAGATCCTGAGCGATAAACCCTACATCTTTTTTACCTTTGTTTGCACTGAAGTATTCAACTTCTACTAGACTTCCATTTTCATCTTCTTCAGTTCTAGTTTCAGCTCTGTTATCCCATACAAATCTTTTAGGTTGTAATGAATCTACAAAGTCAAGACCATATGGTATATCTTCAATACTTGTCTTATCTCTTTGATCTGATAACGATGTGATACTTGTTTGTTGGCATCTAAGCGTCGCGATAGATGAATTACCTAAAGTAAATTCATTGTCTATACCTACAGCAGATGGTTCTGCGTTATAACCTAAAATCGTATTGTTATCTCCTGTTGTAAGTGTGTCTGAATTAGCACCAACTATAGTGTTTTGACTTCCAGTTGTTACATCATCTCCTGCTAAATAACCAACGAAAGTATTATATTGACCTTGTGATGAAGCAAAACTACCAGTTATTGTATCACCTGCTTTGTTACCAATTAATGTATTAAAAGCACCTTCTGTTATTGATGATCCAGCTTCATAACCTACAGCTGTATTACCACCACCTCCGGAACTAGTACCATTTCCTTGATTTTCTAAAGCTCTAGAACCAATTGCTACAGTACCTCCTACAACCGCATCACTTTTTAAAGCATTGTATCCTATAGCCACTGATTCTTGAGAAGTAGTTAGTGCAGCTCCTGCTGATCTACCTATAAACACGTGTCTTCTACCTGTTGTTATGTCTTGACCTGCTTCTCTACCAACAGCTACATTATCCATAGAAACATTGGAAGCACCTGCAGCATTCATATTTTGCAATGCAAATGTACCAATTGCCACGTTGCTCTCACCTGAACCCGCTCCGTCTCCTGCTACTTGATTAACCATTGCTTGTCTACCTATAGCAATATTGTCATCTGTATTTGTAGCATTTCCTCCAGCTCCTTGTCCAATTGTTACGTTACCGCTACCAATTGTTAAGTCTTGAGATGAGTTATAACCTATTGCCACGTTATTATCACCACTAGTCATTGATTGTCCTGCTCCACTACCTACAGCAACGTTATCTTCACCAGTACAAACTGTCAATGCTAAATAACCAATAGCTGTATTATCGTTTTGTGTTGTTGCGGTATATAAAGTTCTATAACCTATAGCAGTGTTGTTATCACCTGTACTTATATCTGTTCCAGCTTCAGTACCTAATGCTGTATTGTATAAAGCACCTGCTGCATCTATATCTTCTAAAGCATTATAACCTAAACTAGTATTCCCGTTTGTTACATCTTCTGTTCTGGCTATTCTATTTGACGATCCATCTACGTAAGGTACACCTGCTTCTGAATCTATCCAATCAACACCGTTACCACTACCAAGCGAAGATAATATTTGTCCTGCAGTACCGCTGTTACCGTTTATATCAATTAAGTCTCCATCAAGTTCGATGTTGTTAATAGATTTAACACCTGTACTTGTAGTTTCAAATTGTTTAGTGTTGTCGTAGTATAAATCAACAGAGCCACCGTTTGTAGCTGCTAGTAATGTTTCACTTTTAGCAGCGTTGTATAATGTTATAGTATTTCCTAGTAATTCTATATTACTCACAGACTTGATAACACCATTAGTGGCATCGAAGTATAACTCAAAGTCATCACCTGTACCTAATAATATCTTGTCATTATCAGCAAGTTTAACATCACCACCAATAGTTACGTTGGTTGCACCTGCGTCTTGTGTGAATATACTGTCACCTATAACACCACCTGCACCATCTGTCCATACTGGTAGCTTATGTGTAGTACCAGTACCTGTAACCGTACCACCACCTGGAGTACCTGTCACAAAATCTTTTAGCGTGCTTAGTGTCACGGACTTTGTAGGATTGCCACTATCTGACATCCTGCTTAATATGATCTGATCATCGTTGTTTAACGAAGATACGACCGGGTATGAATAAATTATAGCCATTTTTTAAATTCTTTTGTATATTATATATACTTACAGGAAAAAGTGAATATTTACAATGTGACAATTGCCTCGTAGTATTATATATATAACTAAATATTATACTTAGTATAATATTATAAGGACCTGTATTATAAAGGTGGGGTGACAATAGGGTGTTACTTATATACTCTTATAGGCTAATGTCATATTTTATTGTGAGATGTAATGGGTATTTGTGCTACCCCCTATCATATTGATTATCAACGTGTTACAAAAACGATTTTTATTTTTGCGGGCCCCACCTGTTTTTATGACATTTTGTCATATATATACGAGTTTTTATATATTTTTATAATATATTTAGAATTTTTGTAGAAACTAGTTTATTATTTTTCAGACTTAATACATAGTATGTTGGATAATATAATAAAATAATAACTACTATGAATTACATTTTAGAAACTTCAATTGACAATATCATTACTCAAATCAAAAAAGAATTTCCATACAATAACTCAATGTGTCGAGATAAATACAATGAATCAATACAAGATTATTTATATGAATCAATTACAAGTAATTTATAATAATACAAACTCATTACAGTTTGAGACTTGGTGCAATACTCTAATACTAATTTTAACTAATAAACAATATTACACTCTTTGCAAACTAAATACAAACTAAACTGGATAATATAATAAACAAATAATAACTTAAATATAATTACTATGCAAAATTCAATTACTTCAAAAAGATTTGTTATCAGAAAATCTTTAATCGGCAAAAATTCAACTATCAATGTTACATTCAAAAATGGTAAAACCTTTACTTACAATCACGATAAAGCGTTTGAACTAATGAAAGATAACTTAACAAAATTACCATGTTGGTTAAAGTATAACTCTTACACTTCATCAACTTCAATACCAAGAGTATTACAAGGTGTTGAACTAGTGTAACAACACAAATCAAATCTAGTCTTGGAGCAGTGGTAGGTTTCGACTACCTACACTAGAACTAACTTAAATACAATAATATGAAAAGAAAGTTTCAACACTATGCAATCAATACAGTATTAATAGGTTTAACTTCATTGTTTGCTTTCGGATTTATAAACCTAATGTATCACTTAATGTTTATATACAATTGGTAATATGAGAATAATTAAAACATACAACACTAAATTTAACTGTGACTGGTTCAGTTGTACTATCGACGACACTACTAAGTCATCACCAAGACGTGAAGACGTTGAAGCGTGGAGAGATGATGTACTAAAGAACTCAGATTACTATAGAGAATTAAAAGAATTAACTAATAAATCTATCGCTGCATACTATGACAGTAAAACTCGCGAAGATAATTATACAGGAGATTAATATGAAAATAATAGACGAAATGGTGTACTTACATGAAATAGATGAGTACGTAACAGTAAAAGAATACAAAGAATATCTAAAATATATAGAATATGAAAACTGATTTGTATAGATTTGCGAAAGCAAGAAAGAATAAACGTAAAGAACTGTTTAAACTAAGCGCAGATGAAATTAAAATGATAGAACATAACTATTATTACAAATTCAATACAAATTACTACGGATAATATAATAAAATCAACTATGAATACAATAAAGTTTACTTCTAAAACAACTTGCAAACTAAATGGTGTTGACTACAAAGGCTATTTAGTTGGTGAACTACCAAACTCATTCGGCTTTCTTTACAATGAAGACAAAGACTCGTATGGTAAATCACACTGGTTTAACTACAAAGGTTTAACATTTATAGAAAAAACTGAATTACCATGGTAGTAACTAACATGAAAGAATTATGCCTCTATGCAAAACAGGCTAAAAAACTACGTGCAGCGGAGCATAGACGCAAGCACTCCCACGAAGGTTTGTGTAGTGGACTGAGTAATGCCGAGTACAATCGAGTGCGTTATCCACAGAAAAAATCCTTTTCTAAGGCAAGAAAGTTCACTCACAACCGAATGTGGCGTACACACTCTGAAAAGTATGACTTACAAACATTAAAACTATGGTCAAAAAGAAACTAGAAAGAGCAATAGAATTTACATTAGTAAGTGGTTTAGCTTTTATAATAGGTATTTTAGTAACATTTTATAAGTTAGACCACCGTGTATGGAACGAAAATATTAATAAAGCTAGTGATATAGAGACAAGGTATATGAACTATCCAACTCAAAAATGCTATGACACTAGCGACTTAAATAGAATAATTTATGGAAAATAAAAAACAAATAATAAAATAAATATATGAATAGTAAAAAATCTTTTGAATTAGGTATGTACAATGATGAGCAACCTAAAAATGTAGAGCATGTAGAAATTAATGATATAGCTCAAGGTATAGCTGATCACTGTATGGAAATTATGTATGACAGTGTAGATTGGCAAATAGCAGACCAACCATTTGATGGTGATGATTACAACAATCTTCACAGTAGGGTTATGAAAAAAGCTATAGAAATAATGTTTTTACAAACACAAAACAAATAACTCTGGATAATATAATAAAATAATGACTATGTATTGTAGATGTGGAAAAACTGTGCACCCAGTGCGATTAGAATTAGGTTATAAAAACTGTGTTGAGTGCAGTAATGTTCAACAAGTGAGTTATATTCCTATCATTGCTAACAAACAAGTACTTGAAGTACAAGTTGTTTCGCCAGAGGTTTCCGCATCAGTACATAGAGCATGGAGAAGAAAATAATTTGTAATCATTGATAGATAGTTAGACAATCTAACCGCTTAGGTATCAATAGGTTACATAACCCGGCCTAACAGGTAAGTCGACGTCTTGGCTTCCTTGAGGTATCAGTTGTACAAAGCCAGTCGCAGTGACAGCCGGGTATAATATTAGCGGGATAGAGCAGTGGCCAGCTCGCAAGGCTCATAACCTTGAGGTCGTAGGTTCGAATCCTACTCCCGCAACTAATACAAACAAAATACAATCACTAACGGATAATATAATAAAATATGAAAACATTATACCAAAGATTAAAACCAAACCTTAAAGTAAGGCTTAAATATAACTCAATTAAGTACAAACAAGGTGCAAGACAAGTAATTGCAGAGTTACATAGATTTCATAACTACTCTGAATTAACTGTTGGAACTGTTAAAGACTTAGTACTATATTCAGATATAGACGACAGAAGATGGAGTTCTATTGATTGGAGATACGGTGATAAATTATTTAACGACTAAATTATGGCAGAATTACTAACAGATGATATTATCATCGAAAAACTAGAACAAGATGGTTTTATGCAGGAACCAGATGGTCCATGGATATTAGAATATATCGCAGAAGAACATGGTGGTAAGCTTGATACTACAAGTGATTATGTTGATGACAATTATACTTTAAAAGTATACAGTGAATCAACATCTGATTGCTATGATATATACTGGTGCACTCATGATGAAAGACCTTATGTTTCACAAGATGGTTATTACTATGAAGACTATGCTGAATGGTCAAGTCAAGCAATAGATCAAATCACTAGTGGAGGTGATGCTTGGGTGGATCCTAACTTATGGGACGATATGGAATATGAATTTAACTATGAATTAGAACAATGGTGGCGAGATGTATATGACGAGTTGTTTGATGAAAAGAAACAAGAATTATTAGAAACAGAAGATTATTATGAAGAAGAAGAATAGTACATTACCAGATTGGTTTGACGGTACAATCTATGACGAAGGTGATACAGTTACAAATCCGTTTAGTGGTGAATCTTATGAGTTAAATGCTGGTGAATTATCAATGTACGACTTAATTATGGGGACTACTTATGTTGGTGATCATAGAGGTTGGGACGATGAAATGATAGATTTACACCAAAAAGCTTTATATTGGTTTAGAACTGTAAACCCTAAAGCTTATATGGTCTTATTAGACTAGACAAAAGGGCGTGAAATGGTTAGGAGGCGCGAGGTGTGTAACCGAAAGGTATCTTACTCGCTTGCTCAGACGCAGGTTCGATTCCTGCCACGTCCACTAAAATTTAAATTATGGCAACAAGAAACTTAACAATGGTCGTTGATAGACGACACGCTGAAGAATCAGAGCTTGGTTTTGCAGAAAACCCTGTTGTTTTCAGTAGCAAAAGCTATGTAAATATGTACTTACACCATGATGGTTATCCTGAGTGGCAAGGCGTACAACTAGCTAATTGGTTACACGCTAACCCAGGTCAAGATGGTAGTAGACTTGCGGCTAAATTAGTAAGAGATCATTACTATGACAGTTGCTATCTATACTCTGATCCTATGCACATAGATCATCAATATACTTATATTATTTGGTCAGGTAAAAAAGACAGATGGATAAGTTGTTGGGATAGATATTATGAAAGAAATGTATTTGTACTTAAACCAGAAAAAGTAATATCTAAATATATGGATCAAAAAGATCCTATGGATTACACTGATTTTGCTAATGGAGCAACAAGATATGATACAAGTAAAAGCGATGATATAAAGTATCATAGTGGTAGATTAATAGATATATTAACAGGTCTTACAGACTAAATACAATCGCTAATGGATAATTTATTAAAAGAGTATGATGATTATATTGATTTAGTATCTGAATTAGTATTTAAAAGAATTATTGAAAAGTATGGTGATATTTATCCACTAAACTTTACAGATGATCAAGAAGAAATATTAGTTGGTGAATTAGCTAAGTTAACTACTATATTAGAAATGCTTAAAGAAAAAGAACAGTACGAAAAATGTGCTGAAGTACAAAAAAGAATAAATAAAATACAAGAAAAATTAAAAAACCTATGATAAAACCTATGCTTGCACACAAGTTCGATGACAAAAGAGTTAACTGGTCTAAACCTGTGTACATACAACCTAAGCTCGATGGTGTTCGATGCTTACTTACAAAACACGGTGCGTTCTCTCGTACCGGTAAACAATTTAAAAATATAGCTCATATTGAGCTAGCATTGATACCGTTCTTTAAACAATATCCTGATATTGTACTTGACGGTGAATTATATAATCATAAACTAAAAGATGATTTTGAAAAGATAATTTCATTAGTTCGTAAGCAAAAACCTACTGCTGATGATAGACGAAATGCTCAACATTTAGTGCAATTTCATATATACGACTACATTGATGGTAAATACGAAAGCTACAAAACTCGTATGCATCAACTTGTTAACTCAGCTATATATGACGTACAAATCAAATATGTACCTGCTTATTTAGTTGATAGCTACAATTATGCTAGAGAAATGCATGCTGATTTCCTTGAAAAAGGTTATGAAGGCTCTATCATTAGACTTGATGGTTTGTACAAACACGGTAGGTCTTACGATCTAATGAAGTTTAAAGACTTCAGTGATGATGAAGCAACAATTGTAGGTTATGAAGCAGGTAAAGGTAAACGTACTGGTACTTTAGGTAAATTCCTTATGATGGACGATGAAGGCATTGAGTTTGGTTGTCCACCGGGTAAAGGATTTACTTACAAAGATCTAGCTAATATACTTGATAATATTCATGATTATATTGGTAAACGTGCTACCTTTACTTTCTTCGAAAGAACTAAAGCGGGTAATTATAGACACCCTCAATATAAATGTATTAGAAATTATGAGTAAATTAAAAATATTACAAGAAACTAGAACTGTTTGGTTACAAGAAACTAAACAAGTTATAGTAGAATTACCTGATGGTAAAGCATTGGGTATTAGAGTTATGGAAGATGATAATGGTGTAGAATATTATTATCAAATAAAACCAACAGCTGATGAAATATATAAAAAAGCTGATTGGGTTAATGAATATGAAATGCAATGGGAATCTGAAGAGATTGAAGAAGCTATAAAAAGGTTTGTAAATACTATTTTTTATGGAGATTATGAAGAAAATGAAGTAGTCGAAACAGATGAATTAGATGAAGTTTGGTAATTATGAGTGAGAATAAATATAACGTTGAAAATTTAGTTGAATGGTTAGACAACTTTTATATATATATAGGTCAATCTAAACTTCATGGTGTAGGTATTTTTGCTGCTCAAGATATTGAAGTTGATACAAAACTTTTTTATTATGATAATACAGATGCTATGCCTATTAGTATAGCTGATATGAAAAAAATAGAAATACCAGATAGCGTTATAGAAATACTCAAAAGACTTTATCACGAAAGAGATGGTTATATATTTTTAAAAGAAAAACAAGATTTAACTTGGGTTAATATAATGAATCACAGTAAAACCGGTAATTTAAAATATGAAAATGGATATTATATAGCTAATAGAAATATAAAAACACATGAAGAATTAACTATGAATTATTTAAACTGGCGTGATAAATTAAATTTTAAAGAAAATGAGTAAATTAATATGGGAATTATACAACGACAATATGATAAGTTTAGAGGTAGCAAACCTCTTATTAGACAAACATTATAATAGATTACAACATAAAAGATATAAATGAATATATTTTATTTACATTCTGATCCAGTTAAAGCTGCGCAGATACAATATAATAAGCATGTTGTTAAAATGGTCTTAGAATCAGCTCAAATGCTTTGTACAGCACATCATCATTATGCTGAAATATTAGCACAAGATCCTGATTATATACCTTATAAAAAAGCTCATTATAATCACCCGTCTACAATATGGTGTAGACAAAATTATAAGCAGTACATGTGGTTATATGATCATATGATAGCACTAGGTGATGAATATACTAAGCGATATGGTAAAGAACATTTAACAATAACTAAATGTAAAGAACCTTTATCGTTTGCGCCAAGAGGTATACCTGATAGTGATTTTTGTGAACCACCACAAGCTATGCCTGATCAATATAAAGTTCCAGGTTGTAGCATTACAGCTTATTGGAATTATTATGAAGGTGAAAAATATTTAGTAGCCGCAAAAGATGAAACATTAATAACAAGACATAAACTATATGGCACAGAGAAAATTATATAACCATTTAATATCGTCAGATATTTTTGGTATAAAAACAAGAATAAAAAAGTTTGTTAAAAACAAACGCATGACAAAAGCTAATAATAATAAATAAGTAATACCCTAATGTCATACGAAAGAAAAATACAGTGGTTAAATGATAGACGAATTATTTATAGACAAGATCCTATAAATGACAAACCTACATTTAGCAACGATAATTACTCTTATTATGAAGATGGCACACATGAGTATTATAATTTATTTTATACACCGAGTAAAATAACTACATACAAATCATTAAAGTGGCACTTGTTAGTACTATGGTATCTCAATTGTGATAACATGTTAACTAAAGAGTTTGTTGAGTTGGCTAAATTTATAGCTAATAAAGAAAATGGTTTTGTTACATTTTTTATTGGTGATAAAAAACTACAACAGATAACATCAGATGTAGTTTTAGATGGTGGTGATGCACCTAAAAACAAAGCACGTAAGATTATATTTAAAGATTATAACGGTTTATCGTTTGATGAAAAGATGAAGATTGTAGGGCAATTGTCAGGTAGACAAAAGCTTAATAAAGAAAAAATATATGATACGATGCTTCATTTAAATGATTTTGGTAAAACAATAACTAACAATAGTTTGGCTAAATTGCTAGACTGCTCTGTTAGAACTATACAAAGACATATGTGTGTAGATTTAAAAAGAGAAAAACAAATACTAAATGAAGAAGTATAATGTACAGAATTACATTAGGTATAAAGAAGATTTAAAAACTTCTATGCCTAATGAGAAAGAGTATAAAGACTATACTAGAAATGAATTAATAATAAAGTTTATGCCTTTAGTAGAAAATCTAGGTCGTAAATTTTCAACATCACAACAAGCGTCTGGTGTATTATCTATAAATGATATAATACAAATAGGTAATGAAGCATTGACAAGAGCTGTTGATAAATTAGATTGGAATACACTAGAAGAATCAGAAGATATTGAGAAAACTTTAAAATCATTTTTTAGTAAAAGAATAAAAGGTTCTATAAGAAGAAGAATTGATATGGCTCGTGGTGATATACGTATACCAGAACATAAGTTAAATGAGATACGTAAAAATCCTAAAGATAAAAAGATGGTTGAAATGTTTTTTAACTCTATATTTTTATCGATCGATGCTCAGCCAACTGATGAAAATGGTGAAAATTATATTTATCAAATACCAGATAAATCAGAACCTTATAACATAGCTCTTATGAATGTTTATTTAAAAAGTTTATTATTAAAACATTTAGATACAAGAGAATATGAAGTACTTAGATTATCATATGGACTTGATTGTGATAAGCATACAGCTAAACAAATAGCAGAACAATTAGGCATTGAAGGCACTAGCAATTATGTACGCGTAAGCGAGATAAAAAGAGCGGCTGTACAAAAGCTAATTGATAATGTTGATCACTCGCAAGTGCTTGATTATCTGTAAGTTAGATATGTAAATTAATTTAAAACATGTAATTATAATAGTATGACCATATACGAAAAATTATCTCAAATTCAGACAAAATTTAAATCGAAGAAAAGTAGATTTAATTCATTCGGTAAGTATTACTTCAGGTCAGCCGAAGACATTCTCGAAGCTACAAAACCCTTTCTGTTAGAGTTAGGAGTTACCGTAACAGTTAATGAAGAGTTAATTGCAACAGAGCCTATGCCTGTTATACAATCAACTGCTACAATAACTGATGGTGAAGGAACAATTACAGCTACATCAGTAGTTGGTGTTGATCTTAATCAAAAAGGTATGCAAGCACCTCAACAGTTTGGGTCAGCGTCGAGTTACGCAAAGAAGTATGCACTAGGAAATTTATTCCTAATCGATGATACTCAAGACAGCGATGCTACTAACAACCACGGTAAGGATAAACTTACTGATATTAATAAAGCTAAAAGCTATATTAAATCAGGTGGTAAAATAGAAGCTATCAAAGCTAAGTATCAATTAACGTCAGCTCAAGAAGCTGAACTTAAAACTCTCTAATGAATAAAGAAAATGTAATTGAAAAGCTACGTGATGATCAACATTACTATGGTGACTTTGGTAAAAAGTATCTTAGTAATTCTGACATCTCAGCTTTGCTTACAAATCCTTTAGCTTTAGGAAAGCCTAGCGAGCCTAGGCCTGCTTTCTTAGTTGGCGGATACTTTCATACCGCTATACTAGAACCAGATAAACTGAAGAAGTACAAGGTTATACCTTCGTCAACTAGGAATACTAAAGTTTACAAAGAGATGTCTGGTGGTGAATTATGTTTGTTACAACATGAAGTAGATGAAATAGAAAAGTTATCTGATATTATGTTAGATAACGATGTGTGTAAGGCAATGATACGTGATAGTAACACAGAGTATGAAACACCAGGTATTAAAGAGATTGAGGGTGAGATGTGGAAAGGTAAAGCAGATATTATAAACCATAATGAAAAATTAGTTATTGATTTAAAAACAACTAATGATATTCAAAAGTTTAAATGGTCTGCTTCTAAATTCAACTACGACTCTCAAGCTTATATTTACAGCGAGTTGTTCGGTTATGAAATGATTTTTATTGTAATAGATAAAAACACTGGACAGCTTGGTATATTTGACTGCTCAACAGAATTTTATGCTAAGGGCAAAGACAAAGTCCAACGAGCAGTGGACGCTTATAGATTATTTTATAAGAATAAAGACTTTGATCCTAAGCAATATTTTATTAATAAAACCCTTTAATTATTATGGCAAGAACTAGAAAAATGCAAACAAAAGTTTGCTCAGTAACAGGATTAGAAACAAGTGTTGATAACTTTTACAAGAATCAAACACATGTTAAAGCTGTGGATAATTTAAGAAGAACTACAAATGCTACAAAAGAGCAATTGCAGAGAATGTTTAACCAAATAAATCAATACGCATAATGGCAAGTATTATAGCAACTAGTATTGACCTTACTAAAATACCTAAAGATAAAATTATCAACGGTAAAAAAGGTAAATACTTACCTATAACTATTACATTAAACGATGATCTTGATAACTTCGGTAACAACGGTCCAGTTTGTGTTCAACAAACTAAAGACGAGCGTGATGCTAAAGTTGAAAAGGTTTATCTTGGCAATGTAAAAGTTGTATGGACAAACGGAAGCAATGTAGATGTAGCACCAAGAGGTGAAGCACCCGTTGCAAACAAAGTAGTTAATGAACCAGTAGTAGAAGACGATTTACCATTTTAATAAATGATAGAGACAATAGAGATCAATGGATTTTTGATTGACAAGTTCAATCAATATGGCCTAGAACAAGGTAAGAAACAAGGGATTTGTCCTTTGTGTTCACACGATAGGCAACCCAAAAATCAGAAGCTTAAATGTGCTTCATATGATTGGGAACGGGGTCTCGGTACTTGTCACAATTGTAACACTTCATTTCAGCTACATACATATCAGCGTAAAGGCGCTAGTGAACGTGAGTATATAAGACCAGCAGAACCACCTGTAGAAGAGTTTAATATACCACGTAGTAAAGTAGCTGAATGGTTCGAGACAAGGGGTATATCAACTCGGACTCTTATTGATTTACAGATCAGTGAGGGTCCTGAGTGGATGCCACAAACCGGTAAGACCGAGAATACTATAAAGTTTAATTATTATATGGGTGACCAACTTATCAATGTTAAATACAGAGATGGTCGCAAAAATTTTAAACTATATAAAGGTGCTGAAAAGATATTTTATAATATCAACAGCATAGTTGGTTATGACAGTTGTGTTATAACTGAAGGTGAAATAGATGTATTATCACTACATGAAGCTGGTGTACGTAATGTTATATCAGTTCCAAACGGTGCAACATTAACTAGTAATAATCTTGATTATCTAGATAATTGTATAGATTATTTTGATGATAAAGAAAAAATAATATTAGCAGTTGATTCAGATGAAGCTGGTCAAGCATTACAGTCAGAGTTAGTTCGTAGACTTGGTGCTGAAGTTTGTTTCTTAGCAGACTTTGATGAGTGTAAAGATGCTAATGAATATCTAGTAAAATATGGTAAACAAAAATTAGCAGAGTGTATTGCTAAAGCAAGACCATATCCATTGGAAAATGTTACAACGTTTAAAGATGTTGAAGCAGAAGTTTCAGACTTTGTTAAACATGGTTTTAAACCTGGTTATCAAGTTGGCTTATCAAACTTTGATGAAATATTTTCAACTTATACTGGACAGTTTATTACTGTAACTGGTATACCTAGTTCTGGTAAGTCTGATTTTGTTGATCAGATGGTTGTAGGTTACAATCAAAATTATGGTTGGAAAACTGCGTTCGCATCTCCTGAAAATGCACCTACATATTTACATGCACATAAATTAATGCGTAAAGTATGGGGTGATATGCCAAGTACAAATGATATTGGTGGAGGTAAATGGAAAGAAGTATCACAACACGTTAATGATAATTTCTTTTTCATTGACATGGAACGATATGATCTTGATTCTGTATTACGTAAAGGTGCTGAGCTTGTTAAACGTAAAGGTATTAAATGTTTAGTGATCGATCCTTATAATAAAGTTAGAGATGTTAATGCTAAGTCTGACGATGTTAATCGTTACACCATGGATTATCTAACTAAAATAGAAGTGTTCGCTAAAAAATATGATGCTTTAGTTTTCATTGTAGCTCACCCAACTAAAATGCAGAAGAACCAAAATGGTCAGATTGAAGAACCTAATATGTATAACATTAAAGGTGGTGGTGAATGGTATGACGCTAGTTATCATGGTATATTAGTACATAGAAATTATGAAGAGAAAACTGTAAAAGCTAAAGTACTTAAAGTTAAGTTTCAAAACTTAGGTGAAAACGGTGCTGAAGCTCATTTTAAATGGGAGCCAAGATCAGGTTGTTTTGTACCTCAAATAAATGCAGTTAAAGAAAATGAACCAATGCCTTGGGAATAAATGCCACGAAAAAAGAAAGATGTAATGGGACAATATACGCCTACTACGCAGGAACTAGAAGCATACAGGTGGTGTATAAACAATGGAATATATATATCCCCATTTGCGAATGGAGAAGGAGCTTGGTACATTGATATTAAGATAAACAATAAAAATAATAGATCTCCATTAGTCTATGGACCAGTAGCAATATGGGTTCAGATGTACGAGTTCTATAAATATTATTATAAAAAATATGCGCAGAAAATTTAGAAATGCAGACGAAGCTTATAATTATTTTCTTGATAAAATAATTACAGATGGTATACCTTTTGGTGATACCAAAGCTTTATTCAACGTTGGGTTTACGTTAGAAAAACCTTTAGAAAACGTTATATTTAATAAAGAACGTAATTGGAAATATGATTATGCTCATGCTGAATGGAAATGGTATTTATCTGGTGATCCTAATATTTATGAATTAGGTAAAATATACGGTAAGATACCACCAATATGGGAACGTATGGCAGATAGTAATAACGAAGTAAGATCTAATTATGGTTGGCAATGGCAACGTAATGATCAGCTAGATTATGTAGTTGCTAAGTTAAAAAATTGCAAAGATACTAGACATGCAGCGATCAGTATTTATGACTGTAAAGAGCATGCTACTTATGCTAAAGATACGCCTTGTACGTATGCTGTTCAGTTTACTATTGTAAATAATAGGCTTGATATGGCTGCTCTGATGCGTTCTAATGATCTCTGGTATGGTTTCTGCAATGATCAGTACTGTTTTAGTATGTTACAAAAATTAGTTGCAGAGAGATTAAATATTGAAGTTGGTGAATATTACCATTATGCACACAACTTACACTTATATAATAACAAATTATAAACATGTATTATATTTATCATATACCGGGTAAAAAAATAGGTGTTACACGTGATCTTAATAACAGAGTTACGTTAACACAGGGTTATAGCCCAGACGAATATGAAGTTCTTGATCAGTCCGATGATATAGATTATATATCAGAGAAAGAGATAGAACTTCAACAGTCTTATGGCTATAGGATTGATCGTAAAAAATATAATGAATTAATAAAATTAAATAAATTTAAAATGAATATAAACGTAACAGAACAAACCACTACGTTTCCATATCCAGTTAATAAATTAAAAGGTAATTTAATGGATAACTTAGGTATGGAGTGGGACTCAGAACACGGTTCATTTAAGTTAAACATAGATTCAGTTCGTTGGATAATGAAGAACGTTAAAACTTCTATGTATAACAATGATAGGTGTTATGTATATAACAAAGCTTTTGCTGAGTGGTTTAAAGCTCCTGAGCTATGGAGTGAAGACCAAATAGATGAGACACCAAAAATAACTGATAGTGACATGTTTGGTAAAATAAGAGACTGGGCAGAGCAAAGAGGTTTATATAGCAAAGGTAATAGTCATACACAATATGTTAAGCTTCAAGAAGAAGCTGGTGAGTTAGCTAAAGCATTATTAAAAGATGATAAGCCAGAAGTTATAGATGCTATAGGTGACATGGTTGTAGTATTAACAAACTTAGCTCATTTACAAGGAGTTACTATAGAAGATTGTATTGATAGTGCTTATAAAGTTATTAGTAAGCGAACAGGTAAAATGATTAACGGAACATTTGTAAAAGATGAGTAATTACACAGTAAAGACTAAAGACGAAATCGTACAAAAAGTTATTGAAAAAATAGATCAACGTAGTCTGGTTGGTCAGAAAAAGTACGGTGCAACAATGATGGGTGAAATTAAAAACGAAGTCAAAGATCTTGACAGATTTTTAGTTGATGTGCAAGAAGAAATAATGGATGCGTTATTATATATACAAGCTGCAAGAGTTTGTTTACAAGATGAACTTGAAGAAGTAATGTTAAACAGAATGAATGTAATAGGGCAAAACGGTAACGACGGTTTACATTATGAGGAACAAGAATTATAAAAGAAAAAAGAAAAGAGGACCTGTACAAGCAAATAAAATATCTTACGATGGTATTAAGTTTGCTTCAGGTCTTGAACGCTATATGTATATGGCTTTGAAAAAAGCTAAAATACCAGCCTTATATGAAGGCCAAACGTTTGAGTTAGTTGAAGGCTTTGATTTTCAATTTAAATCTTATGAAAGATGTGGTAACGGTAAAGGTGAATATAAAGATAGAGGTAATAAAAAGATTTTAAATATTAAGTATACACCTGACTTTGTTGGTAAAGGATTTATAATTGAATGTAAAGGTAGAGCTAACGAGAGTTTTCCACTACGTTGGAAGATGTTTAAAAAACTTATGGCTGAAAGAAGGATAGGACCATTTACATTATACAAACCACAAAATCAAAAAGAATGCGACGAGACGGTAAGATTAATCCTCAGCGAGCAAAACAATTAGCTAGGATAAAATATGCTGAAAGACAAATTGAAAAGTATATTAAATGGACTATTGAAAAAAGAGGTTATTTAAAATATAAAGATATAGTTTGGCAGCATGAAAAATATAATATAAAAGCTTATGGCTAAAAAAAGAAAATTAAATAGTACAAATCCTAAATATTACCCTGTAAAAGAAGATGAAGTAAGAGAACGCAAAGAATTAATTACTACAATAAAACTTAGTAAGAAACGAAAAGCAAATGTTTACGCGGTATTTAAAGAAGATTAATATGGAAAATAAAGAGAAATGGAACTGGTCTTTGTCAGTGGGTTTTTATCCAGGCATATTGTTTGGGTGTAGAGCTTATGAAGAAGAAAATCAATTAACATATGTGTTTTATCTACCATTTGTAGATATAGCATTTGAAATGCCTTACAATTAAAATGAGTTTATTTAAAGAAAGAATACCTTATAAACCTTTTGAGTACCCTATATATTATAATGAGGGTTGGTTGAAACAAGCTCAAGCGTTTTGGTTACATACAGAAATACCTATGTCAGGTGATGTTAAAGACTGGAACGAAAAATTAACAGAAGCAGAGAAGAATTTAGTAGGTAATATACTATTAGGCTTTGCTCAAACAGAATGTGCAGTATCAGATTACTGGACACAGAAAGTCGTATCATGGTTTCCAAAACACGAAGTGCAACAGATGGCTATGATGTTCGGCTCACAAGAAACAATACACGCTGTTGCATATAGTTATTTAAATGAAACACTGGGACTTGAAGACTTTGAAGCGTTTCTTCACGAGCCTGCGACGTCGGAACGTTTTGACAACTTGGTTGCTTATGACGGGAATGATCCTGTGGGCATCGGTCGTAGCTTGGCAATCTTTTCCGCTTTCGCAGAGGGCGTTAGTTTATATAGTGCTTTTGCTGTTTTATATTCTTTTCAATTACGCAACCTGCTCAAAGGAATAGGTCAACAAATGAAATGGTCTGTAAGAGACGAGTCACTACATAGTCGTATGGGTTGTCAATTATATAGACACATGTGTGAAGAAATACCTACACTAAAAGAAGACTGTAAAGAAGATATATACAAAGCAGCTAAGATCATGGTTGAACTTGAAGAAAAATATATTGACAAGATGTTTGAGATGGGTGATATTGAAAACTTAAAAGCAAATGATCTAAAACAATTTATAAGAAAAAGAACAAATGAAAAACTTGTTGAACTTGGGTACAATGATAAAAGAAGGTTTTTTAGCTATGATGCTGATTCTGCATCTAACCTTGATTGGTTTTATCATCTTACTGGCGGACATACTCATACAGACTTTTTTGCTATTCGACCTACGGACTATAGCAAGGCAAATGAAAACGAAGATTTTGAAGATATTTGGTAAATAAAATAAAATGGCACAGAATAAATTAAAAAGAAAAGTAGAAGCTTTAACTAATGTTGTTAGAGAATTAATTAAAGAAGTACAAACAAATGCTAGTTTAGCACAAGGAACTTTAACAGCTTTTCAATTACATATTGGTAAAGATGAATGGAATAAGTTAGTTGAAGAACTTAAAAACGTAGAAGAAAGAAGAGTACAAGAAGATAAAAAATTAGAGATACCTAAAGATGTGGAATAACGAATGGAAAAAAGGAGTTGATTACCCTGAGTGGGGTGACAATGAAGTTTATAAAAAAACAATAGGAGGAGGATACTTATATAATGGAGAAACACCTAAAGAAGCTTATGAAAGGGTTTCAAAAACTGTTGCTAAACGTTTATCTAAACCTGAAATGGCTAGCGTCTTTTTTGAGTACATATGGAACGGTTGGTTATGTCTCGCTAGTCCGGTATTATCTAACACAGGTACTGATCGTGGTCTGCCTATTAGCTGTTTCGGTATTGATGTGGCTGATAGTATCATTGACATAGGACAGAAAAATTTAGAGATGATGCTACTCGCTAAGCACGGCGGTGGAGTAGGTATCGGTATAAATCAAATAAGACCCGCTGGCGCTAAAATAACTGGTAATGGAACAAGCGACGGCGTTGTGCCTTTTTGTAAAATATACGATTCAACAATACTTGCCACTAATCAAGGATCTGTCAGACGAGGAGCTGCAAGCGTTAACATTAACATTGAGCATGACGATTTCGAAGAGTGGCTCGAGATTAGAGAACCTAAAGGAGATGTCAACAGACAATCGCTTAACTTACATCAATGCGCTGTCGTCGGCGATAAATTTATGCGAAGACTTATTGCTGGAGACAGTGACGCTAGACAGAGATGGGGAAAGTTATTACAAAAGCGTAAAGCGACTGGAGAGCCTTACATACTTTTTAAAGGAAACACTAACAAACAAAATCCAACGGCTTACAAAGACAACGCTTTAAAAGTACATATGACAAATATCTGTAGTGAAATAACATTGCACACAGATGAAAACCATTCATTCGTTTGTTGTCTATCTAGCTTAAACCTAGCTAAATACGATGAGTGGAAAAATACAAATATCATTTATGACTCAATATGGTTTCTTGATGGAGTGCTTGAAGAGTTTATACAAAGAGCTAAATACAGAAAAGGTTTTGAAAACTCTGTAAGATCTGCTGAAAAAGGTAGAGCATTAGGTCTTGGTGTACTCGGTTGGCATACATACTTGCAAGAAAAAGGTTTACCATTTGAGGGTTTATTAGCACAATATGAAACTAGAAGAATCTTTAGCCAAATCAAAATCGAATCTGAACGAGCTAGTATGGCTCTTGCTGATGTTTTCGGAGAACCTCTTTGGTGTGTTGGTACTGGGTTTCGTAATACCCATTTACGCGCTATTGCTCCCACTGTTAGTAATAGTAAACTTTCTGGAAATGTTAGTCCAGGGATTGAACCCTGGGCAGCTAATGTATTCACCGAACAATCGGCTAAGGGTACATTTATTAGGAAGAATCCTACGCTTGTTAAGGTTCTGGAAAAGATAGGTATTAATAATAAAGAAACATGGGATAAAATCTTAGCAGACGGAGGATCTGTACAAGATATTAAAGAATTAGACGATGATACTAAAGAAGTATTTAAAACGTTTAAGGAAATAAACCAACTAGAATTAGTTAGGCAAGCTGGTATACGCCAACAATACATAGATCAAAGTGTAAGTTTAAATTTAGCTTTTCCTAGTGAAGCATCACCTAAATGGATTAATCAAGTTCATTTAGATGCTTGGAAGAAAGGTATTAAAACTTTATACTATATGCGGACAGAGTCAGTGTTACGTGGAGACATTGCTTCTAAAGCTATGGAAGACTGTGTAGCTTGTGATGGTTAATAAAAAAAGGGGAGGTCAAATGACTTCCCCTTTTTGGTTACAGGAACTTTTGGGTATGGTACGCCCATTTTAATCTTGTTCCTATTTTATTCTCCGCACGGTTTACCCGTAGCTACATTTATCCAGTTTTCTTTTTCAAACCAGTCTCTTAATGTAGCACCTTTTTTACGAGCACCTTTTACAAAAGACTTTTTAGATCTTTTATATTTACCTTGAGCAGCAGCAGATTTCTTAGCTGCAATTACTTTTTTCTTTTCAGCAGCGCTCATAGATCTTACCTTTGAAGCAGGTAAACAAACCTTAGTAGTACCACCACCTTTTATTTTACTTTTCTTTTGTAATGGAGTACGCATGCTTTCAGCTTTAGCAAGAGCTTGTTTATTACCTGTTCCCTTACCATAGTTAGCAACTCTATTACGCATCTTATTTGTTTCTGGATTATGTAAAACCCCTGCCCAGCAATGAGCGAGTGGACTAAATTTATTTTTCATCTTTACCTAATTTTTTCATAGCAGCATTACGAGCACACTTCATTTTCTTAGCATAGCTAGGATTCTTTTTTCTATTAAAAACTATTTGTTGATTAAGACTACCGACAATAGCTTTCTTATTTCCTTTTCTACTTTTGATTAACCAATCAGCTAGGTCGCCACAAGATAATTCTTTAAACTTACCTTTAGCATCTGCATACTTTGAATCTTTCCACTCAGGTCTTTTTTCTTTTGCCATTATTTATCTTTTGGAAAAGTACCAGTGATATTTTTTAAAGCTTCACTTAGTTCTTTTTTGTTTAAATCTTTTTTAACCTTTTCTTTAGATATAACTATTTTATGTTTTTTGTTTGGATTAAAACCAGTTATAGTTATAGTATCTATAGCTTTATTCCTAAAAGGTAAAGACTCGTAAATTTTTTTATTGTTATTTCTCATTACTTTTTCTTTTTACCCATTTTACCTGGTCCACCAGCTTTAGTACATCTTACACCCCAACCAGAAGCATAAGCACTAGGCCATACTTTAAATTTCTTTTTAGCTGCAGCTTTACAAGCTGGACTTATTTTAGTTCTTTTGATAGCCATGTTAAATTGTTTTATATTTTGTCTTGTTATGCTCGTCTTTATAAGCCTTTAGACATCTGTTTCTGTTATCTTCTTCTGATACATATGATATATGTACCCAGTTAGGTTGAGTGTCTGTTCCAAACTCCCATATCATTTGATCAAAATTTAAATTTTCTTTTATCCAATGATACATTTCCGCATTAGTTTTACAACCATAAACATCGTCAATATCAATTGCTTGACCTTTACAATGTTGACTAGATGCTACTCCACCAATAGCTACGTTAAGTTCTGGTGATCTAAAAAATGAATTAACTTTTATTGGTCCACCAACCCACTCACGCAATGGTTCAAATATTTTTTCAGCTAACAACTTCATAGCTTCAATTTGATTTGGATTAGGTGTATTATCTATTCCTTTACGCTTAGCAGTATTAGAGTGTATTGCTTCAGCGTATGTTATATGTTTACTTATTTTCATAATTACTTTGGTCCAACAAATAATATTAAAGCAGTACCTAAAGCTACTCCTGCTATTAGCGAGAATAAATCTTTATCAGCATACACACCTTTATGTGGGTTTAATATTTTAATTTCCCTATCATTATTTAAAGGTCCTCTTTCCCAAGAAGGCACTGATGCACAACTACTTAATAATAATATTAATAATATTATTTTTATTTTCTTTTTCATTAAATGAATTAATAGTTTTTTATATTTTTAGATTTTAGCTTTAGCAAAGCCCACAATCTCCGTTACAAATAGGACACATAATTTAAAATTTACTTGCGTTATTAATTTCGTTTATAGATTCTTGAATATCATTTAAATCTGCTGGCAACATTAAATCTAATCCTGCTTTAAAAATATTTTCTTTAATACCATCTTTAAATATAATTAATGTCGGCGCCATACGTACCTTATATTTCTTTTTAGCAGCTGGGCACGCAGCTATATCTGCTCTGTAATATATAACGTCTTTTAGTTCTGACCATTGTTCAAATTTATTTGCATCGTTAAACTTAGCATAAAACTCTACAATTACAGGTTTTGATTGATCATCACCAAAAGCTTGTCTTTCATTTATTTTATCATCAAAGTTATCATCTGTTATCCACTCTTGAGCTGATACATTAAATGATATTAATAATAAAATTATATTTAAGTATTTCATATTATCTACCTCTTTGTTGTAACTCGTACAAACGTTCGTCGATTTTTTCTATAGTTTCTTTTATTTCTTGTACATCTTCTTGAGTATCCATAATTGTTTGACGAATTAACTCGTCTTTTAAATCATATTCTACTCTATCAATAACTGGTTCAGGTTTTTCCATAGCAAGCGCTATATCTGCTTGTAAAGCAAACCACATTGTTGTCAATGAAACAACTCCTCCAATTATTAATCCTATTGTTTTAAGATCAAGTGTAACTTTAGTATCTTCACTTATTTGCTTTGCCATTTTATTTTAATGTTATATTTAATCCTACAGATCCGTTATATATTTTACTATCCCAGAATTTAGTATATTCAGCTTCTGCAAACACACCAATTGATCTGCTTAATTTCCAACCAAATACTACACCAGCTTGATAATCCTCCCACTGATCTCCTTCACCCATAGCGTGCATTTCATTATGACCTGCCATATTCCAACCATTTCTATGTAGATAACTATATTGCTCGTCACCTTTTACATACTTGTGATATGGCAATAAGTAAGAACCATAAGCATGTAGCCAGAAATTATTTTTATAATGATACCAGTCAAAACCGATAACAGGTGATATTAAACCAAAACTATCAAGCTCTGACCATATCTCTTCGTTATATTGATTCATTAGTTCAGCAAACACTGTATCTCTAAATTCAAGATCTGTATTAGCCACGATATTTCCATCTGGATCTATCCAATACCAATCAGATACTTGGTTTCCAAGTTGATCTTGCTGTGTGTAATATATATCATCGTACCCGTAATAAAAACCAAGTGTATACCAAGGATTTACAACTTGTCCTGCATCATTTGTTTCATTTAACCATATTTCTACAGGGTTGTAACCATAAGGTCTTTCGTGTGTACGATACATAGCACCTGCAGATAAACTAAATTTTTTACCAATAGGTAGTTTAGCTCTAAGATCTGCTGAATTATATTTAAAATCAACTTTACCTTGAGCCCTACTTTCTAATTTAACCATGTGGTATTTACCACTATGCTTTATAAAATATCTATGGTTTTTATATATCTCATCTCTTGATCTTTCTTTTTCAGTATGAAATACATATTCTAAACCTTTAACAGCAGAGTTTGTAGCTGATAAACCTACATTACTTTCTGTTCCATCATAGTATTGTTTACCTTTAATCTCGTAATCAAACCTAGCTATTTTTCTAATACCAAACCCATATCTATAATCGTAGTCATAATAATCAGTACCATCAACTACAACAGGTGGCGTATATAAATTACCATCAGGATTTGTTCTTACAAAATAATCTTTTTGTTCTTCTTTAGGATTATCTATGTCACCAGCTACATATATGGTTCCATATTTTAAAAAGTCTTTGTATATATCTTTAAATAAGTTTTGTGAGATTGAATTAGATGAAATTAAAATAATAAGTAACGTAAGTAATTGTTTCATTATTTATAATTTTTAAACATTAATTTATATAGTAATTTATTCCAAGCCTCTTGGATTTTATCTATTGCTTTTATAAGCTTTTGTTTCATAATTTCTTTTTTGTAAATACTTTTTTACCTCTTACAATTTTTACTGGTTTAGTTGTTTTTCTAGCGCTAGGTTTATTTGATTTATTTTCTTTATCTAAACCTATCTCCCAGTCTTGCCAACCACCAAGTAAAGCTAATCTCTCCCACAACTCTATATCTTGTGTTGTAGCTTTTGAAACGTTAGTAGCTTTTTTAACAGCTCTGTCAAGTGGTATATTTGTTAAAGCAGATATAACATTAGCACCTGCTAAAAACGCTGGGTTATCTAAACTCCAACCACCATTTATCATTTCTTCTTTATCCCACTGATATGATCTAGCTGCTTGATTTATTCTTGAAAGCTTAGATGATATTGGAGGTGACAATCTAGATAATTCATAAGCTACTTTATCTAATTTAGGTTGATCTTTTTCTAGTTCTCTTTGTATACGCATGATTGCGTTTTTACCAACAGAAACTAAAGCGCCACCAATACCAGCTCCTCTTAATAACGAGTCAGCCATACCGTTTGCTATACTAACATATTTCTCTTGTTTTTCTTGATCTTCAGGTTCTTCATCACCAAATGCAAATGCAAACAATGCTTGTTGTAAAGCGTTGAATATTAAGTTTTGAACAAAACCGTAGTATAATATTTTAGATATATTAGTTCTAGCATCACCTCTACCTGCTCTTAAATCTGAAGCAGCTTTCTTAATTAATCTAGCATACTGAGCTGGTGTATTAGCAAACGCTAATATAATTCTACCAAGTGGTCCAGCTTGTTGCATTGATATTCTATCAGGTCTACTTGACTGCTGATTTTCTTCAGCTAGTTCTCTCCAATCATTAAGCGCTTGTTTCTCAGCAGCAGCTTTGTCCATACCATCTTTTTCATACGTCTTAACTCTGTTTCTATAAAACGTAGCACCACCAGATGCAATAGCAAAACTATCTGCTATTTGTGTTGGTATAAAACCAAGTTCTAATAATCTATTTATAACACCTTGTACACCACCTTTTTTAGCCATATCAGCAATGTCAGCTTCATTAACATTGATTCGTAAACCAGCTCTACGTTCTTTCAAGAAATCAGAGTTCATTAACTTCATAAAGTCTGACCAATATTGTTTTTGGTTTGCAAAAGCTCTTGCTGCAGCTAGTGGATTATTATCACTAAAGTTTATAAAGTTTATAGATGATATTGTTTGTAGTAATGCAGATCTAGTATTAAAGAACATGATCGTACCAATACTACCAGTTAACCAATCAGTAAACTTACCAGTTATAGTATCACCTGCAAAGTTACGGTTTCTACCTGTTTTCATACGTTGAAGCATATTTTCTAACGCTTCTCTGTAGGGTTTACCATATGCAGCTTCTAATTTATTTAAATTCTTTTCAGAGAATATTACATCTACGTTTTGCTGCCACAACTCTAGATACTTAGATCTTTTAGTTGTATTTAATCCTTGTAATAAATCTGTAGTGATACTACCTGCTGGCCAACCAAATTTAGGTTTAGCATAACCATCACCTTTATTTATTTCTATAAGTTGATCTGCAAATACTTGTAACTCAGCATTATCATTTACATAATCAGTTAGATCTTTTAAATCTGCCTTGCTAATACCAGGAACTTCCATGTTCTGTTTATTCCATATGTAAACTCTTACAGCTTGTTCTCTAGTATATGGTTCACCTGGAACTTTCTTACGTAGATTTTTAGGTACAAGGTTTAATTCTTTTTTAAGAGCTTTGTAGTCATTCATTAAAGCAAGTCTTGACTTTGATATATTTTGCATTGCTCTTGCATAAGGATCTAGCAAATGTAATTTATACCAAGCCATTTGAGCATCACCAAGTTTACCTTTAGCAAGTGTTGCATATAATAAACCTGTAAAGTCTTCTGCTGATGGTGGAATAAAGAAGTTTAATCTACCTTTACCAGCACCTGCTACTTGAGCTTTAACTCTTTTGTATTCTTTTTCTGAAGCAATACCTGTTTTAGCTTCTATAATATCGTTAAAGTCTTTATCTAAATCAACAGACTTACTAAACTTAACATATGCTTGTCTAACTTTTGACTTAACATCTAACACACTTAACGCGTCTTGTACTGCCTTAACATTTTTATAAGCATCATCTGCAAAATAAAAATCATTATAACCTTCAGCAGCTTTACCTACAACCCATCTTGCTTTAGCTTCAGCAGTACCGTCTGCTAATCCAACTATATTTTTAACAGGTATGTCAAGCCCAATACTTTTTAAAAATTTATGTATTGGTTCTGCTGCAGTCATTGGTCTAGCTGTTAATATAAATACATTTTCATTACCAAACTTTTTATTACGAGCTATAGCTTTTTCAAACATAGGGCCTTTAGCTCCTTTAGTAACAACATCAAACTCACTAAAATCAAACTCAGCACCTTGATCTGTAAGTTCACTAGCTCTTTTAGCAAATTCAGTAGCATTTAAAGTTCCTTCAGTTCCGTCTGGTAAACTATATAAAACATTTGATTTTGTTGTAGCTAGTGTATCATCAAAATCCCAAACACTAATACCTTTTGTAGTAGCATCAGCATTTCTAGCTATATCAAATGCTTCGTCTAGTGTACTTAAATCATTTATTTGTATATTGTTATCAACTGCTTTACTATATTTTAATCCAACAGGTTGTAATTTATTATTAGATATAGATGCTTTACTTATAGTAGGTGCTATTTTAGAAAATTCTTTTATTCGTGCTCTTGCTTGTTTAGCTGTTATATCACCTATAAATTGTTGATATATAAGTTCACCTTGTTTTTTTATTACTTCTAAATTATTTTGTAAATTTTTAGGCACACTTACATTATATCTCTCTGCATCTGTAATGCCGTCTCTTGTTCTAATATTAGGATTTAAAGTAAGAAATTCATTATATTTTCTTATATCAGATGGTGGAACATTACTAAAATCACCAGTTTTAAAAGCTTTATCTAATGCTTGTTTTAAAAAAGGATGTTCTTCTGATTTAGCATTCCAACCTTTATATCTACCGTCTACAATATCTTGTGTTTCTTTACTAGTAACTTCTTGATAATAATTTTCATCAGCCCATTTAAGCCAATTATTTAAAATATTAATATCACCTGTTTTAAAAGCTTGAAGAGTTCTTATAGCCCAATTACCAAATTGATAAACATGTTCTTCCCAAGTTTTTTGATTTGGTTTTAAATTAGTTTCTATAGATGTTACTGTTGCAAATTTTCTACCAAAACTAGTATTAGCATTTTGATTATATAATAATTCTCCTGTTGCTAATAAGTTTTTAGGATCACCTTGAGCTGCTTCAAATAAAAATTTTAATATTAATTTTCTACCTCTTTTTATAGACTCTTTATTAAGCTCATTTTTTTTCATGCTAGCTCTAGTTTGACTAGATGTGGCAGCTATAATATCTTTAACTTGTTTATCAGATAAAACTTGTGGAGCTTGATCTATTTCTTTCCTCATAACATTTAGATCCATAACTTTGTTAGTCTCTAAAGCTTTTTTAGTTTCATCTATAAACTTTTTAGTTCTTAATATACTTCCTATAAATCTAAAATCTCTACCTAACGCTCCACTTCTTGGAGTTCTACCAACAGCTGAATTACCAGCTCCAGCTAAATCTCCTGGTTTTAATATTTTATTAGCATCTCTACCTAAAACGTTTACTAAGTTATTAGTAAGAAAATCTCTAAACTGTTGATTACCCTCAGCGGTATTAGGTATTCTACCTCCTATTATTTCTTCTATTTCAGCTTTAACTCCTGTTTTGCTAAACATTAACCTAGGTTTACCTTTAGCTATTTCAACTTTAGCTCTTGCTTTAACCTCTGGTTTAATATCTATATCAGCATCGACTACTTCTCTAGCAACTACATTACCTAAGTTTCTAGCATACATCTCTAATAAACCTTTCATTGTCTGAGCTTCTGCAGATCTTGGTACAAAATCAGGATCTACTTTACCTTCTTTAATACCAACAGCTTCTAAAAATGTATTACGATCATAAGGTTTTAAAGTCCACTGAAAGTTATTACCAACTCTTTTACCTTTAGTATAAAATGTTTTTAATAAATTTCTTGGTATACCAGTTGGTTCACCACCTTTACGTATAACTCTACCACCTGGTCCTTCAACTTCTACAACTTCTCTATTAGCTTCTGTAAATAAATTTTTAAGTGTTGGCTCGTTTTTAAGTATCCAACGTTGTATATCAGAGATATTATCGCCTTTACGTAAGTTATCTTTTGGATTTGAAATACGGCTTACAGGGATATTAAAAAAGTCAGCCACTGCTTTGTATGGTGCAATATCTTTAAGCTCCTTATATGTCACCGTAGTTACGTCTACGTCTTTGTCTGCGATGTTTTTTCTAACCTCTTCTGTTGCTTCACGTTTAATATCCATTATTCTAAATGGATCAATACGTCTTTTCTCAGGTTTTACAGGTGTTTCTACAACTGCAACTTCTTCTGCTACAACCTCTCTTGCTTCTGCTACATCAGTTGTAAATTCTTCGCCAAGTACTCTTTTCGATGCTTCAATTGTTCTTGCTGGTAAAAACTTATTTATATAAGCAGCGAGTGGAACACCTGATTCAGGTTTATATTCTTGTATTAAATCTAATATACCTCTTGCACCAGTTTCTATTTCATCAGTTAATAACTGTCTATCAAAACCTGGAGCTTGACTTCTACGTTCTACAAGTCTACTCGTAATAGGTTTGAACTCTTGTATAATATCAAATGCAGCTTCAGTACCTCTAGTATCATATAAAGCTTGTACTCTGTCTGAAGCAGCTTCAGTTCTAGATTCTTTTATAATAGCTTCATCTGGTCTAGTATCGGCTTCAATAGTTAAATCATCGAAGTTACCTTCTTTTATAGACTTTTGTAGACTTTCTAAAAAGTTTATTATATCTGGAGGTCCTTGAAAAAACAAAGAATTTTCTTTACCAGTTAGTTTAGAGACGATGCTATTAATACTAGCACCAACACCTGATATAAAATTTCTATTTTTTTGGCTTTCTAAATCTAATCTAGAAACTTCTTCTAAATAATTTGTAAGTACTTCTTCAGCTTCTTGGCCTCTAGTTCTTTCTTGTATTCTATTAAAAGCTGCTTTGTTATTTTCCCTTAAATATTCTTTTATTTTATTAGCTAAAACACCATAACCTAATTTATTAAGACCAAGTGTTTCCATAAAAACTATATGACCAAGCTCGTGAACAGGTGTTTGAGTTTTACCATTATTTAAAGCATTGGTTTCTGAAATTAAAACAGTATGATTGTTTGATCCTAAATATAAATTAGCACCGTTAACAGTACCATCTTTAACACTTTTCTTTAATTGATTAAATAACTTATCTCCTTTAGCTTTTGTCAAATCGTTTCTTTCAACAGCGGCATCTATATCTTGTCTAGCTATAGACAATAACTCATCATTGTTTTCTAGGAACTGATAGTTTATTTTTAAATTATATTTTTTTGCTAACTTTTTAGCAGAATTATAAGCTTGCTCGTTTGTTTCTTTTAACTTATCTTTTGTATAAATTTTTTGAGCTTCTTTATCTATTTGTTTTTTATCTGTAACTCCTTTCGCTGTTAATTTTGCTTTAGCTAAATCAGTGTATTTATTTTTTATTTTATTAGATTCTAAAACAAAATCATTTTGAAAATCATTTTTAAATATATTTCTAATTTGACCTAATCTAGCAAACTCTCTTTGTAATATATCTAATCTTTTTCGTTTATTAGCATTAGATAAATCAGCTCTATTATATATTGATTTTGCTTCATTTGCAATACCAACTTGCTGAGTAGTAATATCTATATACTTGTTTAAAGCTTCTGGCATTATAGTAGCTATGTTTCTTTCTTGAGCTTCTAATGTTTCAGATTGACGTTCAGTTAATTCTTGAACCAACTTAAGTCTTGTTTTGTAGGCATTGGTTCTTTTGTCCATGCCTTCCATTTCATTATTTAATATAGATATAGCACCTGCGTTTTCTTTAAACTCAGCCATCTTGTTAAAGTCTGTTAAAGATGCTATTGCAGCGCCTTTAAGTATTGGCGCGCCAGATAAAGTTAATCCAAGTAAACCACCTGTTACACTTGCAGCAGGAACATTTTGAAATATGTCTTGCTTATCCATTTCTCCTCTTAAAACCTCAATACCATTTTGAGCAAATACAGTTGCACCTTCAAAAACAAATTCAGATGCAGTAGCATCTAAAACATCAGGAGCATTTTTTACAATATAATCTCCTGCACCTTTATAAAAATCTCCTTTTTTTATAACATCAAAATCTCTAACAGTCTTGTTAAATATTCTTAATGTATTCAAACTACCAAGTCCTGCTTCTGCAACTCCAAATCCTAAAGCTGTTAATCTTTTTTCTAAATTACTTGTTTCAGTACCTCTTTCTTTATCAAGAGTTTCTATATCATTTATTTTTTGTCCATAACCACTAGCACCAATTATTCCAATACCACCATAACCTAAACTTAATGCAGCTATTACTGGTACTTGACCAGCCATTGCTTGTAAATAAAATTTACCAAAATTTTCTGGACTTTTAAAAGCGTCTTCAAAAGCTACTTGAGGAGGATAATCTTCTTCAAGATCTTTCATAGCTCGCTCTTGAACTTTTTTAGTAGTTTCTGCTATTTCATTTAATTTAGTTGGTGTTCCTATAGGCTTTAACGCCATCATGTTTGCATAAGTATCGATAATATCTACACCAAACCTTAACGTTCCAGCCGCCATTGCTCCTCCAGTTTTAGCAACTATAGCTCCTAATTGATCTACTAAATCATAATTTTTATTTAACCAAGCTAAATCAAGTTTATATTCTTCTTGTTTAGTTAAAGAATTTGTAACTTTATTTTTTAGATTTTTTACGTATTCTTCTTTTTCAGCGTATTGATTGAATATATTATTATAATCTTTAAGAAAATTTTTAGTAACTAATACACCATTATCTAACTCAATAATATTTTGAGCTTGCTTTTCATATATTTCTATATCAGCTTGTATCTCTTGCTGTAAAGCAGTTGCCTCTATACCATCAGCTCTTCTTCTATTAAGTTCTTTTATTTTACCGTTAATTTCATCTTTACTTTTTAATATAGCTGTAACCTCTGGTAATTCTCTTGGTATTCTAGTAGTACCATCTAGATTTACTGTAGATATATAAGAGTTTAGATTTTCTAAAGTTTTATAAGCAGTACTTTTAACTAGTTGATTTTCAGCTATATCTAAATCATCTACTAAACGAGATGTTTCATAAGTTATATCAGTATATTGTTTGGCTCTTTTACCTTTTAAATTTTCTTTTATACTTTCAGGTAAAATGCTAATATAATCCTCTTGTTTTTTCTCAGATAAAGAAGTTAATTTATTGTTTAAAATTCTTTTTTTAGTTAAACTGTAAACTTCTTCATTAGTAGGTTCTGAACCATCAACAGAGTTTTTAATTAAATAATCTCTTGCTTGATTAACTTCTTCTTCGTATGGTTGAACTATTATAGGTTTTGCACCAATATCTCTTGCTCTACCTATATATTTTTTAACAGGTTCTAAACTAATGTTTAAAACTTCATCTTCTATATCAAGTTTTTCTTGTTCTGTTATTCTTACGGCTTGATCATACTTTTCTTCTTCTGTTAGAATTTTTGATGGTTTTATTTTACCAAGCAAATCTTCAAACATTTCTTGTTTATCTTCTGGTGATACCAATGAAGGTGCTTCCAAATCTAATCCCGTACTCTCGGATGCTACTTCCGGTTTGGGTGCTACAGCCGCATCCACACTTGGAGCACCCTCTATCTTTACTTCTTCCTCTTCAACTAAAGTTGCATTAGGATATTTTGCTAAAAGATCCTGAACATTATCTTCAGGAACATTGTAAAATCTGTCTTCGACTTTATATCTTGGCATAATTATATTTTATTTATATTATCTTCTACCTACTGATGCAGTTCTACCTTCTAAAAACTTTTCTACATCTACTTGTCTCTGTCTTTCTTCTTCTTGAAAAGTTCCAAATAGTTTTTGAAATTCTCTTTTAATAGCATTGTCAGTTGCATTGTTACCTAAATTCGCTGATTGTTCAAATATTTGTCCATATATATTTTCTTTTACATTAGGATCATTAAAATCATAAATTATCTCTGCATCTGTTCCAGGTTCTACAGTAAATGTATTTTTAACATTATCATACAAAGCTTTTCTACCAGTTGCAGCTGTAAATCTACCAGCTGGATCTTCATCTATTTGTTTATAATATTCCTCAGCAAAACTAGTAGGTGTTTGCTTACTTGTTCCTGTAGTAGTTGTCACTAGTTTTACAGCTTCTGGTTTACCAGTTCTACCAATTCTTGGTACTAACTCTAAAAAATATTCATCAAATGCTTGTGCAAATTTTTTCTCTGATTCAGGTGTAAATAATCCAAACTGTCCACCACTACCAATCTCTAGTTCATCATTAAAACCAAAAATATTTTGATAAACTTTTTGAGCTTCTTGTGGATCATCTAAATATGATGCAATCATTGCTTGCCTAGCATCTTTAGTAACAGTATCTATAGCGTTCATATTTACTGGTTCCACTCTATATCTCAATGTGTTATCGTCGTTTAAAAGATAACTAGATTTATTTATATCTATATAATCGTTTGTTATTTGATTTTTATCATTTAAAATACCTGAGCTTCTATAATAATCTAATATCTGTGTTTTTAAATTAGGTATTCTACCTGGATCATGACTAAATAATTCAAATGCCGATGTATCTACAAATGGTATAGCAAAGTCTTTTTTAATGTTATCACTTGTAGCTCTAACTCTAATATTACCTTCATCATCATGATAAAAATTAGCTTCAGGATTTTTAACACTACCAGTTAAAGCACCCATAGCGCTTATGTATGTTTTATTATAAGGACTACCAACTGTTGCAGCTCCACCTTGTTGATTAACTGTTGACGCGTTTTCAATATAGTCAACACCATACTGTTGAGCAGAATCTTTAAATGCTTGAACAACACCATAATAGTCAGCTATTTGAACACTGTTTTTATCTAGTTCTTCAATAAGTTCTTTTCTTTTATTTAAATCACTTTCACCTTTTATTCTAAGATCTAAGTCTGATCTTTTATTCATAAGATCCATACCCATTTCATAAAGTGATTTATTATTTATATTTGATTTACGCAAATTGTTTAATACAGAATCAACATTTTGTTGTCTATATTTATAATTCTCATCTAATCTTCTTTGCTCTTCTAATGCTTCTTTATTTTTTCTATCAAAAATTCTATTAGCTGTATTGGTAATTATATTACCAAGCTGAGATATAGTTTGAGCTTTAACAAAACCAGATTTATCTAGTACTGTTTCTGGTCTCTCATATGCGCCTCCGCCTGCGTAATATTTTCCTGAAAATGTTGGTAAACTCATAATTTATTTTTTTAATTTCCTCCTCCTGCACTAATAGGAAAAACAACTGAAGATGCGCCTGATGGAGTTACTGATGTATTTACAACTGATGATGGATTAAAATTAACACCAGAAGTAACACTACTAACGTATGGTGGTGGAGTTGGTCCAGGCATGTTGCTTACAAACGCACTACCAATGTTGCCTATAGCACTCATCAATGCTCCTGATTGAGCCGCTGCACCACTTGCGTAATTAGCTTGTTGTTGAGCAGCACCTGTTATTTGCGCTTGCTTTCTATTAAGTTGTTCTGACTCTCTACGTTCTTGTTGACCATATACAAACTCTCTACCTAGTATATCTGCTTGTTGCATTCGTTGAGCTTCAGCCATTAATGCTTGTTGTCTTTGAGCTTCACCTCCTGCTCTTAACTTTTCGTTTTGAACCTCTTGTTGTTCTATAGTTGCAGCAATGTCTCTTTTACTTTGTAACGCAGCTTGAGCAAGTGCAGTTGCACCACCAGCGCTAACACCGGTTGCAGCTAAAGCATCTAATGTATTTGCTAAAGCTATATCAGCTTGTTCAGCTTGTATCTCAGCTGCTTGAGTAGCAACGCTTAAATTATCATATGGATTTTGTATCATAGCAGATAAATCAGCTATGTTTTCATATGGATTTATAATAGGTTGTCTATTTTGCTCTAATACGTCTAACTCTCTCTGCAATCTCTTTTTTTCGTTAGCAGCTCTTCTAGCAGCTCTTCTTTGTCCACCACCACCAAACAAACCACCAAGTATACTACCACCTGCTGTTATTAAAGCAGCTGTTGTTATTGGCTCAGCTTTTAAAAGGTATGGTATCTCTGGCCCATACAATATGTTATTTAATATTTCTAATAAGTATTCCATAATTTAATATGATGATTCTGTATAATTAGATGATACTGCGAACAATTCTTTTAATCCACCTGGATCTGTAGTGTCATCTGTTGATACTGTTACTGTAGCAAAGAAACCTTTTATACCTGTCATTTGATCACCAAATCTAACTTCACCTTGTGCTGCGGTGCTGTTATTAACTAGGTTAGCTACATATTTATTTTCTTTTCTATTGAAACCAGCTCTTTGTCTTGTGTAACCTGGGTTACTAGTACCAAATACTGATTCGTAATCTGCTGGCACAACAGCTTGATTATTAGCTGGGTTTATTATATATTCACCTTCAACATAACTATATACAATAGCAGTTGAATCATTTGTGTTACCATAAGCACCACTTAATTCGTCTTCACCTGTAACACCTGATTGGAAGTTTGTAACCTCCCAACCATTACTACCTTCGTAGTTAACAGTTTTAAAATTCTTAACTAAACTTACATTAGGATTGAATATAAATGTAATTGTTGTTGGATAGTCTGCTCCATAAAATCTACCATGATTAACATCAGGTGAATAATGTATATACAACTGATCGTTATACATTGTATACATATTCTTCTTCAGACTAAATACATGTGTTGGTTTATAGTCAAAGAAACTAACCCAACCTCTTACGCTTTCATCATAAGCCAATGTATTATAACCACCTTCAGTAGCAGCTGATTGTGTAGATACTACATATTGTTTATTGTGAGCATCCCAACCAGCAATTACTTTACCATCACTTGTAGTATTCATAGCTACAAACTCATCTCTAAAATAATCGTACATACCATACTCAGATATTTCTGTGATACCATCACGTGATAATCTTAATACAGCATTTCTATTTCTATCAGTAAAGTATTTTCTATATCCATAAACAGCAAAGCTTTGTGGATCTGTACTAATACCATACTCACCAGCATAAGGAACTATTTGACCTATAACTAAGTTTAACTGACTAACAGGTGTTGCCGTGCCTTCAGCAGTATAAATTGCATCTTTATCAATTAACGCTCTATTAACTTTATTTTCTTGGAATATAATTAAGTTAGTGTCTTCAGCATAAAGCTTTTGTATTGAACCTCTAGAAGGATCTACAGACCTAGTAATATCTTCACCTACAGAAAATACATTAGTATCATTAACACCTGTTCTAGAGTTATATATACCAGAATATATAAGTGTATTAAATAGATTAGATGATTTTGGTTCATCTTCAACTAAATAAGCTCTTACACCATAATCTACATTTGTATTATTAAATCCACCTCTTATTCTAGCTTCTTCAATAGCCCAAACACTACTATTATAATCAGCTGAATCATCACTAAAAGCAGGATAACCACCAAGACCTGCTGGTATACCAAACGAACCATTATATACTGGTGCGTTTGTAGTAGTAGATTTACTAAGCTTCTTTAAAATAAAAGAGTTAAAATACTTTATTTCTATTATTGCTCCCATATAATTATCACTTATATATCTATTAAATTACTATTAAGAACTTATTACCTCGAATAATGTGTTTGTTGCATCTACACTTGATTGACTTAATGAGCCAATAGAAGTATAACCTTGAGATTGTTTGCAAGATCTATAATAAGATAAAGCTTCTCCTTGAGTTGCGCCATAATACCAAGGTCTACACGTGTTTGGTGATGATGATACGCTGTTATTTAAAAAATCAATAGTAACCCATTGTAAACCTGATAAAAAACTCCAAGATCCATCATATATATAATAACCTGGAACCGAATTAGTATCTTCAATATGTATTATTACTATATCAAGCTCGTTAATATTTGTTGGACTATTTAAATAAAAACCTTCAACTGCTTCATTAACTGTAGTTGGTGTGACACCATATTGTAATGTTACAATTGTTTCATCGTCTTCACCAATACCACCAGCATCTGTACATTTAATTTTAAGATTATAAGTATCAGGTGGTAGCGAGCTACCTCTTAAATTGTTAACCGAACATGTAGAAGTATCTGTTGTAGAATCATAACTAAATTGTAAACCAAAATAAGGATAGTTTAATGGATCACTAGGTCTAGGCCCAACGTTTTCACCAGATGAATTTGTTTGACTACCTATTATCCAATCTATATCTCTACCTTCGTTTAAGTTATCAGGATTATAAGCGCCATTTATAGCTGTCATTTCAGTTACAGGATTAGCATCTGTTCTATTAGCAACAACTGTATATGGAGCGCTTCCACTTCCACTTGCTGGCGCTGTCATTGTTGGTTCTATGTTTATTAATAAAGCTTCTCTAGATATATTTGTTGTAGAATCATTTACACCAACTTGTAATGTAAAATCAAATTCTCTTGCTGCTTGATCACTACCATAGAATACTTTTTCTAAAAACGCTGTAGTTGTTTGTATATTGTAACCAGTTGTATTATCACCAACTAAAGTAAAGTAAGCACTAGATACATCTAATAAACCTTCACCAGCTACTTTTAAAGGCGTTGGTGATTGTCTATTAAAACAAGAAACTATTTTTAATGCACTAGTAATATCACC
>BCSF01000064.1_pt1 | contig 45438 bp, 50 predicted proteins | sample 1016431 | NCBI WGS metagenome assembly BCSF01 (sample SAMD00045685;SAMD00045686;SAMD00045687;SAMD00045688;SAMD00045689;SAMD00045690;SAMD00045691;SAMD00045692;SAMD00045684;SAMD00045690;SAMD00045691;SAMD00045692;SAMD00045684;SAMD00045685;SAMD00045686;SAMD00045687;SAMD00045688;SAMD00045689, study... | reverse complement strand
TGTAGGTAAACTGTTAGTAAAATGATCTTCTTGTGTGGCAGCGTCAGAGTTGTATAAGGAAAAATACTTTACCTGTCGGTGCCTCTGGTGCAAAGAAAGCGGTGCAAAGGAATCTCGAATGGCTACAAGGCTATGATGAAATTGTCTTGTTCTTCGACAATGACGAAGCAGGCCGTCAGGCAACGCAGGAAGCGGCAAGCGTCTTACCACCAGGCAAGTGCACGATTGCTAACCTACAAAATGATTACAAAGATGCGTCAGAAGCCTTGTCTGCCAATGACTCTCACGCGGTTTGTAAAGCTATTTGGGACGCACGACCTTACCGTCCAGATGGCATCGTTGACGGAAAAACCCTTCTTGAACTAGTCACCACACCATCACCAGCAGCAGATCATGACTACCCATTTCAAGGATTACAATCAAAGCTTCACGGGATCAGGTATGGAGAGCTTGTCACAATCACTGCAGGATCTGGTATCGGTAAATCCTCATTCTGTCGTGAACTTGCAACTCACCTTCTTGACAAGGGGGAGCGGGTCGGTTATTTGGCGTTGGAAGAATCCAACCGTCGTACAGCCCTAGGACTTATGTCCGCCCATGTGGGTAAATCACTACACCTTGGAGAGCATGACAGACAAACCCTCATCGAAGCTTACGAAGATAGTCTCGCGAAGTGGGACTTGTATTTGTTTGACGGCTTTGGCAGCTTTGACCCTGACATTATTTACAACCGAATCGAATACCTTGCAGCCGGGCTTGACACGAAAGTCATCTTCCTTGACCACCTCTCCATCCTCCTCAGTGGATTAGATGGTGACGAGCGGCGCATGATTGACACTACAATGACACGCCTTCGTTCACTTGTTGAGCGTACAGGCATCGCATTGTTCCTTGTGTCGCACCTTAAACGTACATCATCGGATCAAAACCATGAAGAAGGAGCCCGTGTTACCCTCGGCCAGCTTAGAGGAAGTGCGGCGATCGCTCAACTTAGCGATGCAGTTATTGGACTCGAAAGAGATCAGCAGGGTGGAGCTAAACACTCTGATACAACTGTTAGAGTTCTCAAGAACCGCTACTCTGGCGAAACAGGGGTTGCTTGTCAACTAAGTTATGATCTATCCACTTGTAAATTCAATGAAACTACACCAGAACAAGAGTTCGATGCAACAACAGACTTCTGAACTCAAGCGACCCAACCCACCTACACCTGAAGCAATTGAAAAAGCGCAGTTCGTCGACAAGACCTACCGCTGGAATGGTCGCTAAACTTATTTTACTTGACGGCTTTATCTTAATTACTAATATGTTCATATGTGCTGGTGTTGTTCGACATTGGAATGATGCTAATCTTTGACATAGAAACAAACGGCCTACTTTACAATGTTACTACCGTCCATTGCTTGGTCATTCATGACACAGAAACGGATAAGACGATGGTGTTCAATGATGAAGGCAGCTCTGATCCAATTGTCCGTGGCGTTCAACTTCTCGAAGATGCTGATCTTGTTTGCGGTCATAACATTATTGGGTACGATCTGCCTGTTCTTCGGAAGCTCTATGGCTGGTTTAGACGTGCTGGTGATTGCTTGGATACTCTTCTGCTTAGCCGTCTATATCACCCGAATCTAATCGACATTGACAAGCAAAAGACTTGGGAGGGTATGCCCCTTAAGCTATACGGATCACACAGCCTGGAGGCTTATGGATACAGATTAAACGAACACAAAGGTGAGTATGGCAAGACATCTGACTGGAGTGAATGGTCTTCTGAAATGCAAGATTACTGTGTGCAAGATGTTAAAGTTACCACCAAACTATGCGAGCACTTCCGCCCATACCTAGCTGGGTTGCGCTAGAACAAGAAGCAGCCTTTATCCTACAACAACAGGAGCAACATGGATGGTATTTTAATGAGAGAGCTGCATGGCAGCTTACACAGGCTCTCCAAAAAGAATTGGAAGAGACTCATGAAGTATTACGAAAAAGGCACCCTTTCGTCAAAGGCGAGGAAAAAACTCCTAAAAGAAATAACAAAACACAAGGCTATGTTCTTGGCGCAACATTCACACGACTAAAAGAATTTAACCCTACATCACGTGATCACATAGCATGGATTCTAGAGACCTTTTATGGCTGGAAACCGACCCAGCGGACAGCAACTGGGAAGCCTATTATCGACGAACCAGTTCTGAAAGAGATTGGGTCAGAGATTTCTACGATGTTGTTGAGATGTTTGACGGTAACCAAAATGCTTGGTCTCCTCTCTCAAGGCACGAACGCTTGGCTCAAGCTTGTTACGAGTGAACAGAGGATACATCACCACTGTTCCGTCGCGACCTCCACCTTTAGGTGTGCGCACCGTAACCCAAACCTCGCCCAAGTGCCAAGCGACAGTAGATTTAGAGAGCTTTTCTTACCAAGTCCGAATCAAGTTATGGTCGGGGCTGATCTTGCTGGGATTGAGCTTCGGATGCTTAGCCATTTTCTCGCTCGTTATGACAACGGACGCTATGCCGACATCCTCCTCAACGGAGACATCCACCAAGTAAATGCTGATAAGATTGGTATCAGTAGAAAGTTAGTTAAAACAGTTACCTATGCATTTTTGTATGGTGCTGGTGACGAAAAAATCGGACACAGTTATGACAAACTTCTTTCATCCAAAGCCGCCAAGAAAAAAGGAAAGGAGATCAGGCAAGCCTATATTGAGGCGATTGATGGACTCGATAAACTCTTGGAGGCAATTAAGAAAGCTTCAGAACGTGGATTTATCAAAGCTCTCGATGGTAGAAAAATTATCGTGGATTCACCGCATAAAGCGTTGAACTACTGCCTTCAAGGTAACTCTGCAATCCTGGCTAAGCGGTGGATGGTAATCAATCAAAACAATTTAAAATTACTAAACCTATGCTGCAGTCAGCTAGCCTTTGTACATGACGAGTTACAATTTGAGTGTTCACCCGAGCACGCACAAGACCTATGTTCATCCTTGGTATATTCAGCTAAAGAAGCTGGAGAATACTACAACCTCAGAGTCGAAATCGACGCTGAAGCAACCACCGGAAACAACTGGAGTGAAACCCACTAATGAGAAGCAAAACAATGATGGGTCAGAAAACCCATGTCCCCTTCAAGTCGAAGAAGACCTCGCAAGGTATGGGGAAAAATAGTAAGACCAAACCTGGTAAAAAGAAATACAGAGGGCAGGGTAAGTGAAACAGTGTGTACATTGTGACAAACCTGCACGTCATTTGCGTGATAACTACTACGCATCAGATTGTAAACAGAATGCAGATGTTTCTCGCAGGTATGGAATTACTTGTGTAGAATATGAATTTAAAAAATTTGCACAAAATTATACTTGTGCTAATGAAGGGTGCAATAATCCTGCACAACACCTTGACCATAACCATGAAACAGGACAGGTTCGTGATTTCCTTTGCTCTGGATGTAACAAAGCACTAGGTCATCTTGGAGAAGACTTTCAGCGTATGGCAGGGTTGATCAAATACCTTGCTAACCATGAAACTTCTAATTGATGCTGACTATGTAGTTTACAAATGCTGTGCCAGTGCTGAAACAGAAGTTGATTGGGGTGATGATGTAATCCTAGTCACTAGTAAATTTAGTGATGCATACGCATGTGTTAAACGCGAGCTTAAAAAGATCGCTAGTAATTTCATGTGGGATGTACCACAAATTATTTTGTTCTTTAGTGATAGTACAAACTTTCGTAAAAAAATCCAACCCGACTATAAAGGACATCGCCAACGCAAGAAACCGTGTGGTTACAAGCGTGTAATAAACGAACTCAAGACTGAGTACGAAGTTATTGTGATGCCTTCACTTGAGGCTGACGACGCCTTAGGTATTTATGCAACAGCTAATCCTGGTAACGTTATCTGCTCACCTGATAAGGACATGCGGCAGATCCCCGGCAAATTGTTTGACATGAAAGAATTGATGAATGTGGAACAAACCGAAGGAGAACGCTGGCATCTTGTCCAAACACTAGCAGGAGATCAAACAGATGGCTACTCAGGGGTACCCGGTATTGGTATTAAACGTGCCATTGGACTCTTTGAAGAAAAAGGGTACAGCTGGAAAACCGTGGTGGAAGCGTTTGCTGACAAAGATCTTTCAGAAAAAGTCGCGCTTGAAAACGCAAGACTTGCTAGAATACTTACAGCAGCAGACTATGACTTCACCAACAAGCAACCAATTCTCTGGTCCCCCGCCAGTGATTATAGAGTTGACAATGGAACAGGATCTAAAGATGCGTCAGATTAAAGATGCACTAGAGAAACCTGAAACAAACAAGGAGGATATTATCACTGTCTTCCTTGCGCTACAACGACAGAACTTCTGTCTTACTAACAACTTATCCAATCTTGTAAAAAATTGGCCGACTCACCCACGTATTACACCCGAGGGAAAATCGAAGTTTGGGATTTCATCCGAGACCAAGAATTAAATTACCATTTGGGTAACGCAATTAAATACATTTGCCGTGCTGGTCATAAAGATAGTGCGGTTCAAGACTTAAAAAAAGCTATCCACTATCTTGAAAATGAATTATCCCACCTTACTACAACAAGCGGAAGAGTTCCGCTCCGCCTTCAGCGTCCCGAATGGGGCGATGTATCGGAAGAAACAGAAATCTTTGATCGATGAAGAGTGGTCTGAATTTCATGAAGCATACCACCGTGAGCCGTTGGATCATGTCCTTAAAGAGCTTGCAGACTTGGTGTATGTTTGCTATCAATACGCAGCAAACGAAGGATGGAATCTCGATGAAGCCCTAGATCGAGTTCATAAATCCAACATGTCCAAACTGGACGAAAACGGGCAACCAATCCTTCGTGCTGACGGTAAAGTATTGAAGGGTCCAAACTACAAACCTCCCCACCTTGGCGACCTTATTTAAAATGCCTAATTACATCTCTCGAACTGGTCGTGTCCAATCCTGGATTGACGACCCAACCTCACGCCTTCCAGTCAGCTGCACAGTGTTTGTAGTTGAAAATGAGATGGAAGGTCCAAATGGTATTGAAGCTAGCTGGCGCTTTGCAAGCCATGCCTTGCGGTTTGGCGCTGGCTGTGCTGTACACCTTTCTAAACTAGATCCACAAGGTCATGAACGTCCTTCTGGCGTTACTGCAAGTGGTCCAGTTAGCTTTGCAAAAATCTACAGTACACTAAATGAAATCCTACGACGGGGTGGGGTCTACAAGAATGGCGCTATTGTTTGTCATCTCGACCTCAGCCATCCTGATTGCCTCAATTTCATCAATACTCCTCGGAACGAACTTCCGTGGGTTAAACGATGCGTCAACATTACTGAAGAATGGTGGCGAGAATGTAAATTCAAAGATCAACTCCTTTACGGAATCAAATCCGGTGACATCTGGCTTAACAAAGTAAAGTATGACAACAATGGAAACCGAATCCGAGGTAACGTCTGTCTCGAAGTATATCTGCCCTCACGAGGAACGTGCCTCCTACAGCATGTCAATCTTGGAGCCTGTGAGTTCGACGACATCCCACGAGCATTTACTGAAGGTATGTCCGAGCTGTGCGAGCTACATGGTCGAACAGGTGTCGGAGATTCTGGAGAATACCTCCCGTCTGAAACTGATCGACAGGTGGGACTCGGAATGCTTGGTCTCGCAAACCTCCTTCGGCGGTACGGAGTAACGTATGAGCAGTTTGGACGAGCTTTGGAGCAATACAATTCAGGAAATGTGGTACACTCAGCAGCCTATGAAATTGTCACTCAAATTGCCTCTGGTATTGAATCTGCCGCTTCCATCGCTCGCCACCATAATATGGTTCGCGCCTTTGCTATCGCACCCACTGCCTCCTGCAGTTATCGAAGCAAAGATTTGGATGGTTATACTTGCACACCAGAAATCGCTCCACCTATCTCGCAGACAGTTGATCGCGACTCAGGTACTTTCGGAGTACAAACATACAACTATGGTGACGTAGAGATCGCCAGTAAAGTAGGCTGGGAAGCTTACAAACGTGTTGCCGATGGCATCATGACTCTACTTAATAGAACTGGACTTCTTCACGGTTACAGCTTTAATTCGTGGTCTGATATGATTACGTATGATGAAGCGTTTATCGAAGAGTGGCTTGAATCGCCCCAGACTTCCCTTTATTACTCGCTCCAAGTAATGGGCGATGTTCAGGATAAATCTGATGCGTATGCTGCTCTTGATGAAGCATTAGTTGATGATTATCTAAACAGTTTACTAAATGAAGAACTTACATGTGATTGTCAGGAATGAACCCTTATCAGAAACTAATGGCGCGGAAGCGCAAGTGGACACCAGTCCAGACCGATGCAGGTATTTGCAAAGAAGGCTCGGAGGAGACGATCCTCCGTGCTCTTGCATTAAGACATATGGAACTGCCTGTGGGAGATTTTATCCGTGATGCACTTGAAAAAGATGTTCCAGAAGCAGCAAGAGATCTTTTGCTGTCAAATGTACGGGACGAAGAAAACCACGACCTCGCATTGGGTTACATCGCCAATGCTTACGGGACTAGCGAACAAGCTGAAAAGGAAGCGTTGGCGCTACAGAAAGCGTGGATTGCGCATCCAGATCACACGATCACCAAAGCAATGGTTGCCGAGCGTGCAATTTTCTTTGTTCTACTACCCTTCTTTCGTTTTTGTGGTGACGCAGGAATGCGAACAGTTAGTGCCGACATCTCACGCGACGAGCAAGTTCATGTCGCAACGAATTCGTTGATTTGTCGTGAACTTAACTTGGAGATCTCTCCATCACTGGATAAACTCCGCAAAGCAACAATTAACTGGGTAATGCAACCACTAGGTATTAATACCCAGGATAAATATTTGGACAAAAAATTTTGGCTGGATTCTAGCGATCGGCTAATGTATGAAGGAAAAGCCCCTGAGCTTTCCGCTACACGGTCAGCACGAATGCCAGCATTCTTCGAGCATTCTAATGTCAACCTCCCCCAATATGCCTGACCTTAATCTTCTAGATGTACGAGGCATGACAGTTAATGCCATGCTGGTTAAACTAGAAGAATCCTTTCCACCCACTAACCCTACACCTGAAGATACAATGGAAAAAATTATGTACCGATCTGGTCAGCGTAGTGTCGTTGAGTGGGTCATCAAATATATGGAGGACAATTAAATGGGAATGAGTTTTGCTGAGTACTTGGCTGCTGCTCAAGCGGCAGAAAAATCTGGAATGTCTGGCAAAGATTTTGTAAAACAACAACGTCAACAACAGGTACAAAAAGAAGCAAGTCAAACTTTTAATTATGGTATCAGAAATACCAACACTTATCGACCTCCTGCACCACCGCCACAGCAACCAGAAAAACCTACTGTTGTAATCCAACAACCACAACCACAACCGCAACCACAACCACAACCACAGCCCCAAGAGCAACCGCAACCACAACCACAGACTCCATCACAGCCACAAACTCCATCACAACCGCAGACTCCATCACAGCCACAAACTGATCCATACGCTGAAGCGCAAAAGCGATTTGATCAGCAGATAGCTGACATGCAAGCTCGGATGGCTGAGCAAGCAAAAGCTCAAGAGCGTGCAATGCAGTTGATGGTTAGTCAATATCAAGCTGCTCAACAACAAGCTGCTGAAGCTGCAGAACGTCAACGTAGACAGATGCAAATTGCTCAAGCCTACGGTCAGTCTGATCCTGCTGATGTAAGATTCAGTAGGTCACGTGCTCAACGTGCTGGCATGGTTAGTGCTGGTGCAACGGGTGCCTTTGGTCGTAAAGGTCTACGCATTCGTAATCTTAATGTTTCTGCTGGTAAAAATGCAGCGAGTAATACAGCTGGATCCTTCGCATAATAACAATGTCTGCTAAAACTAGATATGACGTTTTGTCCAGTGACCGTGCCCAGTTCTTAAACGAAGCTGAACAGGCATCTAAACTTACACTTCCTTACTTGATTCGTGGACATGAAGAACATGTCTCCGGCATGAAAAATCTTTTGACTCCTCACCAAAGCGTTGGCGCAAAGGGTGTTGTGACTCTGGCATCTAAGTTGATGCTAGCTCTCCTTCCCGTTCAAACCAGCTTCTTTAAACTACAACTTGACGAAAGTCAGTTAGGTCAAGAGATGGGACCAGAGATTAAATCTGAACTTGATTTATCTTTTGCTAAAGTCGAACGAATCATCCTTGAATCCATTGCTGCTACTGATGATCGTGTTGCTGTGCATCAAGCACTGCTTCACCTTGTTGTTGGTGGTAATGCTTTGGTATTCATGGGTCGTAAAGGACTTAAAGTTTATCCTTTGAATCGCTTTGTTGTCGATCGTGATGGCAACGGCAACGTGATTGAAATCGTCACCAAAGAACGTATCAACAAAAAATTAGTTGAAGATAAACTGCCTGAGAATTATCTCAAGGATAGAATGGTCAGCGATAACTACGGTGACTATGATGATGAATGTGATGTGTACACACATGTCAAACGAGAGAACAATCGTTTTGTTTGGCATCAAGAAGTATATGATCATGTCCTGAAGGGTTCACAAGGTAAAGCACCTGAAGGAACTAACCCCTGGATCCCACTGCGGTTCAATACTGTTGATGGGGAGAACTATGGACGTGGTAGGGTCGGTCAGTTCATCGGTGACCTGAAGTCACTTGAAGCACTGACACAAGCCCTGGTTGAAGGCAGCGCAGCAGCTGCTAAGGTAGTGTTTGTGGTGAGCCCCAGCTCTACCACCAAGCCTGCTACCCTTGCTAACGCTGGTAACGGTGCTATCATCCAAGGTCGCCCTGATGACGTTGGTGTCATTCAAGTTGGTAAAACAGCTGACTTCCGTACTGCTTATGAAATGGCAGGTGTACTTGAGCGTAGACTAAGTGAAGCATTCCTGATTCTTAATGTTAGGGATAGTGAACGCACTACTGCTGAAGAAGTACGAATGACACAGATGGAACTTGAGTCACAACTCGGTGGATTATTTAGTCTATTGACTGTTGAGTTTCTTGTTCCGTATCTTAATCGTAAGTTGGATGCTGCACAGAAGTCTGGTGAGATCCCACGTCTTCCTAAGAACATCGTTAAACCTACGATTGTTGCTGGTATCAATGCACTTGGTCGCGGACAAGATCGTGATAGCTTGACACAGTTCCTTACTGTACTTGCTAACACGCTTGGACCTGAAGCCATTGGTCAATTCATTAATACTGATGAAGTGATCAAACGCTTTGCTGCTTCTCAAGGTATTGATGTACTTAACCTTGTACGTTCAATGCAAGAAGTACAACAGGAGCAAGCCAATGCAATGCAACAGCAGATGGCAATGCAACAACAACAGATGGAGGTTGATGCTATGAAGGCACCAATCAATGATCCTTCTAAAAACCCTGAGCTAAACCCAGCTCTCGTACAACAACAACAACAACAACCACCTAGTTAAATATGGCTGAAGTAATGTCCATGATTCCTGACGAAACCCCAGCAGGAGAACTCAATGCTGATGAGCAAGAGTCTCTTCAGGTCGGTGAACAAATGGAACAAGAGCAAGAACAGCGTCTTGCTGGTAAATATAAAAACGCTGAAGAACTTGAGGCTGCTTACCTTGAACTTCAAAAGAAACTTGGTGAGCAACCTAAAGAACAAACTGAAGAGTCAGAACCTGAAGACACTGGCTCTATCTTAGATCGTTTGTGGGAAGAGTCTCAAACAGAACTCACCCCTGAAACTGTCAAAGCTATTTCTGAAGCTGATCCAAGTAAGCTTGCAGAGATGTATCTTGAGTATCGTTCTCAACAAGAGTCTTCACAACAAACATCTACAATGACTGACCAAGATGTTAATGGTCTTAAAAGTCTTGTTGGTGGTGAAAAAAATTACAATGAAATGCTTGGTTGGGCAAGTCAAAACTTGTCTGATCAAGACATCGAAATGTATGATGCAGTAATGGAACTTGGTAATCCTGCTGCTGCTAGGTTTGCTATTGAAGCACTAGCTTATCGATACCAAGAATCAAATGGTGTCGAACCTGACCTTGTTCAAGGTAAGTCTCCTGGTGTTGGCGGAGCATTCCGCAGTCAGGCTGAAGTTGTACAAGCTATGTCTGATTCTCGTTACGATAACGACCCTGCTTATCGTCGTGACGTAATGAAAAAACTCGAACGCTCTAACATCCAATTCTGATGACAACAATTACCAACGAACACGGACAACAAAACATTTTTGCTAAAGAACCACCCATCATTATGGAAAACATTACTGTGACACACAATGAAAAAGCTGAGCAGCTTAACGGTCGTCTTGCTATGCTGGGCGTCATGGCTGCTCTGGGCGCTTACGCTCTAACTGGTCAAATTATCCCTGGAGTTTGGTGATGCCACAAGGTAAAGGTACTTACGGTACGCAAAAAGGTCGTCCCCCTAAAAAAGGATCTAAAAAGTAATGGCTAAACGAGGTCTTTACGCTAACATCCACGCAAAACGATTGCGTATTAAACAAGGCTCTGGAGAAAAGATGCGGAAGCCCGGCAGTGCTGGTGCTCCTACTGCAGCTAACTTCAAACGAGCAGCTAAAACTGCTAAGAAAAAATGATTACTTGCCCAGATTGCACGCCAGCACAGCAGTATGTGTTAGAGCAACTGCAGACTCGTGCTGAAGTGACTGACAAAACTGCCCTGGCTGTGATCATGGGCAACATAGAACAAGAGTCCAACTTCCGCCCTAAGGTATGTGAGGGTGGGGCCATCGTGCCCTACGATCAGTGCCTGAGAGGCGGCTACGGGCTCATACAATGGACCTCCCAGCATCGTTATGATGGATTGGGTACGTTCTGTAAACAGTGGCGTTGTGACCCATCCTCGTTGGAGGGGCAAACACGTTACATGATTAATGAGATGAAGTTCAGAGATGATCTCCATGCATTTCAAACTAAACATCAAACAGTTGATTACTACATGAACCACGCCTGGTATTGGCTAGGTTGGGGTATTCATGGTAATCGCACACAGTACACTTATTCTTTTTTAAACAAACTACAATGAAATTTCTTGCTATCCTCCCTGTCGTTGCTCTGTCTGCAACCCCTGCACTTGCTGGTCCTTATGTGAACATTGAAGCCAACTCTGGTTTCACTGGTTCTGATTATAATGGTACTGTGATTGACAACCACATTGGTTACGAAGGTTCTAACTGGTACATCCAAGGTGGTCCTTCTATTGTGTCTCCCGACGGTGGTGAGTCTGAAGTGGAACTGTCTGGTAAAGTTGGTGGTTCTGTCCCCCTGTCTGAGAAGCTGGGTGCTTATGGTGAGCTGTCGTTTATCACTGGTGACGACAACAATGGCTATGGTACTAAAGTTGGTGTGAAGTACAGCTTCTAATTTAATATGTGGTGGGTGGGTCGGTATTATTAAACACAACTAAAACATTTTTATGGCTACTTCTGTACTTACTCGGCAGAGGGATACCTGGGAAGAGTTTTGTTCCTGGGTTACCTCTACCAATAACCGTCTTTATGTAGGTTGGTTTGGGACACTGATGATTCCGTGTCTCCTTGCCGCCACCACCTGTTTTATTCTTGCTTTCATTGCTGCACCTCCTGTAGACATTGATGGCATTCGTGAACCAGTCTCTGGATCTCTACTCTATGGCAACAACATCATCTCTGGTGCCGTCGTGCCTAGCAGTAACGCAATTGGACTACATTTGTACCCGATCTGGGAAGCCAATACCCTTGAAGAATGGCTCTACAATGGCGGACCTTATCAGCTCGTCGTGTTCCACTTCCTTATTGGTATCTTCTCTTACTTGGGACGAGAATGGGAACTTTCGTACCGACTTGGGATGAGGCCCTGGATCTTTGTTGCTTACTCTGCCCCCGTGGCTGCAGCGACTGCAGTCTTCCTTGTCTATCCGTTTGGACAGGGTTCTTTTTCTGATGGGATGCCTCTTGGCATTTCCGGTACGTTCAACTTCATGCTGGTCTTCCAAGCTGAACATAATATTCTTATGCATCCTTTCCATATGCTTGGTGTTGCCGGCGTATTTGGTGGGTCTTTGTTCTCAGCTATGCATGGTAGTCTTGTCACCAGCTCTCTCGTTCGTGAGACGACTGAAAATGAAAGTCAAAACTATGGCTACAAGTTCGGTCAAGAGGAGGAGACTTATAACATTGTTGCTGCGCATGGTTACTTTGGCAGACTTATCTTCCAATATGCGTCGTTTAATAATAGTCGTTCTCTTCATTTCTTCCTTGCCGCTTGGCCCGTTGTGGGGATTTGGTTCACTTCTCTTGGCGTTAGCACTATGGCGTTTAACTTGAATGGATTTAACTTTAATCAATCTATTGTTGATCGTCAAGGTCATACCATTAATACTTGGGCTGACATTCTTAACCGTGCTAACCTTGGTTTTGAAGTAATGCACGAAAGGAATGCACACAATTTTCCTTTGGACCTTGCTGCTGCATCTACTACTGAAGTAGCTCTTCAAGCGCCTACTATTGGTTAATTATTTCGTACGTTCAACCTTCGGGTCGCATGTTGCCTAGTCATGGAACGGGGACTAGGTTTATTTTGTACGAACTATGTCTATTAATCTCATTCGTTTCCTTGATAATCAGCGCAAGCGTGCTGAGCGTTATCGTGTTGATACGCTCCGCTATCGCGGTGTTGAATACAAGAAGTAATCTGGTGACTTAGTGCGTGCTTAACGCACACTGGGAGGGGTTCGATTCCCCTCCTTACTTATTTGGCATTGGCCCTTACGAGGACACCCTTTGCCGAACCGGTTTGGTAAAAGACCTTTAAATTTTTACCACAAAAATTTTTTTTATATCAAACGTTTGGTAGTCTTTTATATTTAATTATTTACTACTACAATGGCATTTCAATCTTCTGTTAACCCTTCTCAGCTTACTCAGCTGGGTCAGGCTAACCTTACGGGTGATACCCGTGCTCTGTATCTCAAGCTTTTTAGCGGTGAGATGTTCAAAGGATTCCAGCACAATACTATTGCTCGGGATCTGATCATGAAGCGTACCCTGAAGAACGGCAAATCTCTGCAGTTCATCTACACGGGTCGTACCAAGTCTGAGTTCCATACTCCTGGAAACAGCATCCTGGGTGATACCAACGGTGCACCCCCGGTGGCTGAGAAGACCATCACGGTTGATGACCTTCTGATCAGCTCCGCATTCGTGTATGAACTGGACGAAGTCCTGGCTCATTACGACCTCCGTTCTGAGATCAGCCGTAAGATCGGCTATGCTCTGGCTGAGAAGTATGACCGTCTTGCCTTCCGTGCTGTGGCACGTGGTGCACGTTCTGCTTCCCCTGTGTCTGCTACTGGCTATGTTGAGCCCGGTGGTACTCAGATTCAGGTTGGTACCGGTGCTGGTACCGAAGCTGATGCTTATGATTCTGCCAAGCTGGTTGCTGCATTCTATGATGCTGCCGCTGCTCTGGATGAAAAGGGTGTGTCCTCTGACGGTCGTGTGGCTGTCCTGAACCCCCGTCAATACTATGAACTGATTCAAGCAGTCGGTTCTAACGGTCTTGTTAACCGTGATGTCCAAGGTACCGCACTGCAAGGTGGTCAGGGTATCGTGGAGATTGCTGGTATCAAGATCTACAAGTCCATGAACATTCCGTTCCTGGGTAACTATGGTACCAAGTATGGTGGCACCACCGGTGTGACCTCTCCTGGTAATACTGGTAGTTTCGTTGGTGAAGCCCTTGAGGATGCTTCCGGCGCTAGCACTGGTATTAACAACGATTACGGTACTGCTGCTGAAGTCGGATCCACTTCCTGTGGTCTGATCTTCCAGAAAGAAGCTGCCGGTATGGTTGAAGCTATTGGTCCTCAGGTGCAAGTCACCAGCGGCGACGTGTCCGTCATCTACCAAGGTGATGTGATGCTTGGTCGTTTGGCTTGTGGTTGTGACTACCTCAACCCTGCTGCTGCTGTGGAACTTCACGTTACCAGCACTGCACCTTCTGCATTCTGATTCTTTTGGGAGCCTCTTCGGGGGCTCCTTTTTTTTAATTTCTTATTGAGAATGATAATCAATGGCTTTTCCTACCACTAATGCGACACAGGAACTACCTGCTGTTAATCAAATTTTGCAATCATGTGGGCAAGCGCCTGTCACTACCCTAGATCAAACCAACCCGGACGTTGCGATTGCCTATGGGACTTTGTTAGAAGTCTCTCGGGAAGTACAGGCGGAAGGTTGGTCATTTAATCGGGAACTTAACTATGAAATGGTTCCTGATAATAACAACGAAATTCAAATTCCTAACAACGTACTCCAAATTGACCTGTCATCTAACCCTAATAATATGAGTTATGATGTCGTAAGGCGTAATGGTAAACTATACGACAAGATCAGCCATTCCTATGATTGGGCTGAAGGTAAAGATAATGTAGTGTGTGACATCACCTGGCTATTTGACTGGGTTGATCTACCTACAGCTGTCCAAGACTACATCACTGCAAGAGCTGCAGCTATTGTATCTAGTCGTATTGTTGGTGATCCTAACCAATACCAAATCCTCCAACAAAAAGAAGCTTATCTTAGGTCTAATCTTGTTGAGTATGAGTGCAACCAAGGTGATTATACTTTCTTCGGTCATAGCGGAGAGACTAATAATTACCAATCTTACAAACCGTTCCACGCGCTTTATAGGTAATGCCAGCAGTAACTCAACGAATCACAAATTATTTAGGTGGGGTATCAAAACAATCAGACGATCGTAAACTGCCAGGTCAAGTACGTGAGTGTTACAATGGCTACCCTGATCCCACCTTTGGCTTGACTAAAAGACCTGGGTTTGAACATGTTTTAAATCTTGGAACTGGTACGACTTATGATGGTGGTAAATGGTTCTACATCAACAGAGATGATGATGAAGAATACATTGGTGTTATTAAAGGTACAAGTATTAATATTTGGAACGCACAAAGTGGTGCTACTTGTACTGTTAGTTATCCTGATGGAACTGGTTACCTAAATGGTACTAAAGATAATTACAAAATTATCACAGTACAAGACACTTCTATTATTATTAACACTAACACAACAGTTACAGTAACAGCTGCACCTTCTTACACACCAAACCGTAAAGCTAGTGTTGTACTTAAGCAGTATGGTGATGCTGAAACTTACTCTATTGATGTTGAGATTGGGGGTACAACATATTCTGCTACTTATACTACCAGCTCTTCTGATGATGTTAACTCAGTGCTTACTGATTTGGAAAGTGATTTAAGTGGTACTCCTGGTCTTACAATTACACGTTTAAGCAACTCTTTAGAACTAGAATGTACTTCTGATATGGAGGTACATGCGGAAGGTGGTATTACTAACACATATTTAGTCTCTCTTGAGGATGAAGTACCTGATGTTTCTGATCTTCCAGATAAATCAATTCAAGATCGTATTTTAAAAATCGTCAACACTGGCGCTGCTGAAGACGATTATTGGGTTAAATTTGTAGCACACGATGGTGTGAGCGGTGAAGGTTATTGGGAAGAAACAGTTGATCCTTCTGTGTCTACTGGTTTCAATAATTCTACAATGCCTCATGAGCTTGTTAATACAGCTGTAGATACATTTGTCTTCCGTCAAATTGATTACGAAGATCGATTGGTTGGTGATGATACTACCAACCCACAACCTAGTTTTGTAGATAACAAAATCACTGCTGGTTTCTTCCATAACGATCGTCTTGGATTTTTATCTAAAGATAATGTAATCATGAGCAGGTCTGGGGATTTTTATAATTTCTACGTTAAGACTGCTCAAACTTCTATTGATAGTGATCCTATTGATATTAGCTGCTCTTCTACAAGACCTACTGCACTTCATGCTGTGATTCCTACAGCACAAGGTGTAATCCTGTTCTCTGCAGATCAGCAGTTTATCATGTTCTCTGATACTGGTGTGTTGACACCATCACTAAGTACCATCAGAACTATCTCTAACTATGAGGTAGATAAAAACATTGACCCTGTTGACGTCGGTACTAACATTAACTTTGTCAGTAAGACACCTGGGTATTCACGTGTATTTGGCATGGTAACTAGGGGTCAACAAGAGAACCCTCAGGTACTAGACATCAGTCGTGTGGTTAAAGAGTGGATCAGTCCTGATGTTCAGGATATGATTACTAGCCCACAAAACTCGTTGATTGCGTTGAGTGGTCAAGACTCAAATGAAGTGTTCTTATTCCGTTATTATAATGATGGAGAAAAGAACTTAATGGAGTCTTGGGTTAGTTGGTTGATGCCTGGTACTGTACAGTTTTTAGCTACCAACACTGATGATATGTATGCTGTTACCAAACAAGGTAACCAGTTTACCATTAGTAAAGCAGCTTTAAGTCAGTCACCAGAAGAGGCTATTATTGTTAATAACCAAGGTCAACGTGTTAACCCATGTGTAGACTTATATGCAACTGCTTCTAGCGTTACGTATGATGCTGCTACAAAGACAACTAAGTGCTACCTACCTTATAATGATGTGTCGTCATTGACACCTATTATTGTTATTAAAGGTACCACACAAACAGGTTCATTCGTTGAGTCTGGTTTTACTGTAACCCCTGAACGTGGTACAGATGGTACAGGCGATTACTTCAGCATTACTAATAAAGACTTGACTAGCGTAGCTTCTGATGTTGTCGTTGGGTTTAAGTATAACTTTGATGTTGAACTACCACGTACTTATTTCCGCCCACAAAGGGTTGAAGCAGACTTCACTGCTAACCTTACTATTGCACGTATGAAGTTCTCCGTCGGCTTGTCTGGTATGATGAGCTTTAAACTACAGCAAACTGGTAGGTTACCTTATGAGGTTAAATTTACTGGTGATGGTTCTACTACTACCTATACGTTTAACAAACGTGACCTTGATTATGTAGATAGGTCTGACGTTAAGGTAAGTGTTAATGGTATTGCAAATACTGATTTTAGTTTCACTAACGACACAACTATTGTGTTTACTACTGCTCCTGCTAATAATGCAGAAATTAAATTCTACATTAATGAGTGGTTTAGCATCCAACCTACTATTGAAGCTAACAGTTATCTAGCCAATGATGTACCGCTAGATACAGAGAATGTATTTATTCTTCCTATTCATCAACGTACTGAAAACTTTAGAGTAAGAATGTTTAACAATTCACCGTTCCCAGTTGCAGTTAATGCAATGATGTGGGAAGGACAATATACACCTCGTTTCTATAGGAGGGTCTGAGTATGTCATTTCTTGGTAGTATTTTTGGCGGCTCCAAGCGAGAAGCAGAAAGGAAATCCAGGCAAGCTCAAGATAAAGCTAATAGAAAAGCCGTAAGGGAGTTTAACGGTATTCAGCAGCTTCAAACTGCTTACGCCAAAGAAAGTCTTGAGTTTAAAAAAAGAAACGACGAAACTATTCGTAACTATCAAAATCAACAGCTTTATGATCAACGTGATTTTGCTGTAGAGCAACGTGATTATGAATTTGAGCAAGCAATGCGTGTGTATGATACACAAACGCAACGCTATACTGATCAAAAGGATTTTAATGAAATAGCCTTTGATCAAGCTATGAGGCAACAGTCTCGCTACACTCACGAAACTCTTGTTGGCATGGAGTTTGATAAAGCACAGACTTTCCTTAATTTTAGTGCAGCATCTGCTGGTCTTAATTTAAAGAAAGCTGGTGCTAAAGCTGGTGCTGATATTCAATTGGGTAGACTTAGGGAAACTTCTTATCAAGCTTTAGATGTTGCTAAAACTCAAACAGCATTTGGTAAACGTCAAGCAAACATTGAATCACTTAAAGCAGGTGGTCAATTGTCTGCACGTGGTGGTGCTGGTGTATCAGTTGGTAAAGCACAACAAGGTATTAAAGCTGAACTTGGTGCAACTAAAGCACAGATGTCTAAGCAGTTAGTACAACAGCAACGTAAAGTTGCAGCTGACATGTTCTTTAATCAACGTGATATTGTCAACCAACTGCTTACTACAGAAGCTAGTGCTGATCTTGAATTATCAAAATTAAACTATCAACTTGATTTAGATCAAGCTAAGATGGATATTAGCCGTGATAACCTTATGGCTAATGATAAGCTTGTACGTGATCGTATTGCTTTGCAGCGTAAGCAAGCTGATCTTAATAACATTCAACCGCTTAAACCAGAAGAAACTCCTGAAATTCCTCCCGTTAGAGAACTACCAGTGCTTGAGTATCAACCTGTCTTTGAACCACCAGATCGTGAAACGCCAGCTCCACTTCCTAAAGGGCCACAGGCTTACACTGATTGGGGTGGCATCGCTTCAGATGTACTAACGCTTGCTGGTGGAGTCCTTACAGGTGGTTTAGGGGCTGGAGCCGGTGGTACTTTCCATTGGGGTAAAGGTCTGCTTGGCGGTCTTGGTGCTGTAACAGGAGTTGCTGGTCTTCCAAACCTTATTCCAGGAAATAGTAATGTTATTGGCGGAAGTAGTGGTGGTAATGGCTTCCTTAACATAACAGGACCTGGTGCTAATTTTAACCAAGCTGTGACGTTGGGTAGCAGCTATAATCCTCTATTAAACAATTAATTAACTCTTCTTTATGGCACAATATAAAAGTTTTGCACCAAAGGGGAGCTTTTCAGATTTCCAAATCACTGCCCCCGATCAATCACAACAAATAGAAAAAGAAACTGCCAGACAACTAAGAGGAAGGCAGGCAGCACAAAACTTTAAAGAAAAAAACGACGAAATTTACCTTTCAGCTCTAAAGCTTAAATTTAGTGAAGAGCAAGCACAACGTGACGAAAATTTTGAAGCTCGGATTAAAAGTAAAAAAATTCATCATGAACAAGAAAGGTTAAATTATCAAAATCAAATTCAAGGTGAAGCGATAAAAGCACAGCAAAAACTCAAAGGGTTTAAAGACCTAGCAGAGTTTTCAAAAACAGCTTTTAGTACTTATGCACAAATTGACGAAACTTTAAAGAAAAACGAGCGTGCTGCACTACATCAAATTGCTTTAGATGCAGGTCTAGACTTTGAAGATCTACAATCAATTCGTGGTATTAACCAAAAATTAACTAGATCACAGTTTAACCAGATTGAATTTATTCAACGTAAAATAGAAGACGGTGCTAGTGATGCTCAAATTAATGCTCTTTACAAAGCTTTTGAAAAGAGTGGTTCTAGCCAATGGTTTAATGTAACTGCTCTTTACCAAAACTCTGCGCTTTCGCACTCTGCTTACATAGACCAAGGTTTGAGAGATTTCTTTGAATCTTTTGAAGGCAAAGAAGAGCAACCGTCAATTGAGCAAATTAATGCGAAAGCTAAAAGTTTAAACGCAGAATTTATTGAATCAAAGTTTGCTGGTGCTCGCCCTGAAGTTCTAGAAAGTTCTGGTATTTACAAAGAAATACGTTCTAACACTAGGACTATTCTTAGAGGTTATCATACAGCAAACTCTAAAGAACAGGCAGTAAAACTTAAAGATGCGCGTTTTCAAGCTTTAGCCACTGTCTACAAAACAGACGGTATGGCTGGTATTCACCGTGAAATTACTACTAATCCTAGTGCACGTAGTAGAGTAGAAACTTTAGAGTGGGTTGAAAATGCTGTTAAAACAGGCGTTATTACCCCAGACAAAGCTTTAGATTTTATTACTAATAAATTCGATCAAGACCAAAGTCTTCTTGAACGGTTTCCTGGTAGACCTGAGGTTGTGTCTTTAGTAGAAGCTGTTGAGCTACAAAGGAAAAGAGCTAACGCAAATTATAGAGAAAGCGTAGAGATTGAAAACGCAGAAAAAGCAGCCGCAGCTTTTAAGGCACTCAATGATGAGCTTGAGTCAACTGGTGGTATTTCAGAAGAAACTTTTCGTGCTCAAGAAGAGTTTTTGATTCAAAATGGTGTTAATCCAAACGTTATTAAAAACTTTGAACACTATTCAAACGACGCCCAAGCTTCACGTATTGTCGATTCACAATGGGAAGCTAGGTTTGAAAAATCAGGTACACTTCCTACGCTAGAAGAAATTAACAGCTTTTCTAAACTTGACGCTACTACTCGTAATAAATGGGTACAACTTCTTAATCAACGCAAACAAATTGAACCACAGGTTAAAGAGCACGAAAAATCAATTCGTGATCAAGTAAAAGCAGCCCCTCAAATCCAGGCACTTGGTAGTGCTACACCTAGTGGTACTGTTGCTATCATGCAGACACGAATGGTTCAAGAGTTTAGAAGGCTTTTGAAAACTACAGATCCTGATGCAGCACGAGCTATTGTTATTGAAAAGATCCAAAAACTTCAAGCAGACCCAGCAGCATTTGATGCAAAAGGTAACTACACTTCTATTATGAATGAATTAGCTTCTGATAGAACTAGAGGTCAAGTAGATACCGCAGCTTTAAATGACGCTATTGATGTTATTAAAAATACACCAACAACCCGTAGAGATTTTAAAGCATTAACTACTGCTATGGGTGGTTCTGTTGCTATTAATAATATAGAAAACTTAGTTAAAGGTAGATCAACAAGTGCTTTATTTAATAATATAGCTAACAAGCTTAATATGTCCCCTTATGAGCTTGCAGAAACACTTGATAAAGCTAATAATTTAGGTATTCTAAAAGGCCCACAAGCATCAGAATGGGAAAAAATTATCCGACAAACTGTAGAATCAAACAAAGGTACACGTCTTCGTAATACATACCGTGAAACTGTAGAAAGGACTTATCGGGCTAATACACTTGGAAGTGGTACTAATGGTAGAACTGCTTTACGTGGTGGCTTTAGTGCAGGTGGCGCTACTTTCTCTGGACCAGTCCCAGCTGGTGCACGTAATGCAGTACTTGCAGTTGCCGACCAGCTTGGTATTAATCCTATTGATCTAGCAGCAGTAATTTCACTTGAAACTGGTGGTACATTTAATAAAGACATCCAAGGTGGAGAAGGTGGTAACTACAAAGGCTTGATTCAATTTGGCATACCAGAACGTGCTGCTTATGGTTATCGTGATGGCATGAGTTTTGAAGAACAGATGACTGGTCCTGTGTATCGCTTTTTAAAGGATCGTGGAGTCAAACCAGGGCATACAGTTCAAGAGATCTACGCTGCAATTTTAACTGGTAATGTTGCAAACATTGCTAAAGGTGGGTTGGATTGGAAGGATGCAAATGGTACTTCAGTTCGAAACGCCTTACCACGTCTTTCTGTTGGTGGCGGTCATTATGAAAATGCTCTGAGATTTATTGACCAGTAATTAAGAACTAAACAAAATGAACGATTATGATGAGCAGCTTTTGGAGGGTACGCCCGATCTAACACCAGAAGAACTTGCATTACTTGAGGCTGAACAAGCTGAACTGCAAACTTATCTGGAGCCAGAACAAACCCAAAAGCCTGCAACCCCACAGGTGTCTCAACCAACAGCTACGGCTGGAGGTCAGCAGGCACCTCCTGAACAACCACAAACAGGTCCATACAGGACTGAAACAGGTGACATTGATTTAGAGAAGATGCGTCGTGAAGGCGCTGAATTTGACATGATGGGTCTTGCCGGTGTGTCAGATTTTGTGCTTGATGCTCTTAATCTTCTTCCTGGTGTTGACTTACCAAAAGTACCTAAGTTTGAAAACGAAGTAGCACAAAGCTCTCGGGAGATCATGTCTGTTGTTATCCCGACTGTAGCACTAGGTGCTGGTGGTACCTCTGCTCTTACAGGTGCAGCAGGTCAACTAGGTACAACAACAAGGGTTGGTAAGTTTTTGAATGATCCTCTTGTACGACGCATTGGTACTGTAGCATTCAGTGCAGGTGCTGGTGCAGCTGTTGATTACACAGTTGAATTTAACCAAGAGGATGATAACCTTACTGGTACACTTCGTAAAACTTATCCACGTTACTTTGGGTGGTTGCCAGAAAACCTAGCTACACTAGATGGGGACAGCCCTGAAGTTAAACGTGCAAAGAATGTACTTGAAGGTACGTATCTAGGACTTGGTACAGATATGCTACTTGGTCTTAATAAACTATTCCGTGGTCGGGGTGGTTTCGCCAAGGGTGCAGCAATCCCTGAAACTGAAAAGGCAGGTCAATACTTCAGTCGTAATGTTGAACCTGAAGGTGATGTAGATGATGTTGTAGAAGCAGCGGCTGCTGCACGTTCTGATTCTTTGGATGAGATCGGTAACTATAACCTATCTAAACGTGTTGTAGAAACTGAAGTACCTGTAAGTGGTAGGGATTATTACATTGACTCAATGTCAGCCCGTGCTACAAATATGTCACCTGAAGAAGCTAGAGTCCTTTATTCCAACGCATGGGATAACATGGATGAGGCTACTCGTAAAGGGTTTGATGATATAGCAGCAGAAAGTGGGTTGACTACAGTTCAACGTAATGTTGATACTTCTGAACCTATCTTTGGTTACCATGATCTTTATGGTTATCAAGAGATGGGTGTACGTTCTGTAGATGATCTTGGTATTGTTGGTGCTTCTATTGATGCAGCACGCATCGCTAGCAACTCAGATACTATTTATGGTCGTCTTGGTAATGCTGTATCTGAAGGTGCTCTTAAGTTTAGCCTGGAGAATGTTGACAACCAACTGACTGTACAAAAAGGTCTTGCTGATGTATTGACTGCAGCAGATGATTATGGTTATCGTTCTGCTTCTGGACTTGATCTAAGTAGTGCTGACATTAAAGATGCAGGTGAACGTCTTGCTGCTACATTCTATGAAATGGATGTACAAACACTACGTACACAACTTCCTGACTTGTCTGATGTTAAACCCACTGGTCTTACAGTTCTATCTGATGATGCTTATAAAGGTGTTGTCGGTGCTTTGAAGAAGTACATGGATGACTTTGCTAACATGGATTACATGAAGGCACAAGCTTATGTAGGTACTTCATTTGGTGGACAAATCTCTGACATGGCTCAGGGTATGCGTCTTACTGAAGGTACACCAGCTATTGAACGTGCAACAGAACAAATCCTTGATAGGATGGAGTTCTTGATGGTTCAAAAGAACATGGCTTCTTACACCAAAAATAAGTCTAACAAGATGATGAACTTGTTCAATAAACTCACTACTGGTGAGGCATTGGACGTTAAAGAAGCTAGACGTATTGAGCGTGCTATTCGTGGTGAAGCAGATCAAACTGCTGCTGCATTGGCTAAAGTAAAAGAAGAAGCTAGGTTTACTATTGATAACCTACGAGAGATCAGTCAGACAGAACCTGAGATGTTACGTCCGCTAATGATGGCGTATGAGATGACTGATGGTAATATCTCTACTATTACCAAACTTAACAATTATCTCAAGCAATCAACAGCTACTCTTAGTAAAGCTTTTATTGATGGTCAACCAGAGATTCCTTCTGTAATCCTTAAGGGTTTCTACTCTAATGTTTATAACGGTACATTGAGTTCTTTTGGTACACCAATTCGTGCTGGACTTTCTAACACAGTACAACTTATTGAAAAACCACTACGTGTAATGGCAGGTGGTCTACTTAATGGAGACCTAAAGACTGTTCGACGTGGATGGTATCAATATAGTAGTGTTGTTGAATCACTACAAGAATCGTTTGAATACATGAAACAAGTGTTTAAGCGTTCTGGTATGGATCCTAATGTTATTGAAGCACGGGAAGATTACGGGGTAGCTTCACGACAACTTGAACTTATCAATGCATTTGCTGATGCTAAAGCAGCTCAAGGTGAATATGGTCCTCAGTTTATGGCAGAAGTTGCTAATAACATGAATGACCTCGCTAATCACCCTTGGTTACGTTTTGGTAATCGTGCTATGCAAGCTATGGACGGGTTTACCCAGTCTATGGTTGCTATGTCTGAAGCAAAGGGTAGGGTATTTGATGACCTAACTAAAGGTGGTAAGTTACCATTTGATGAGAAAGTAGGTAATGAGCTGTACCGTAAGGTATATGATAAGATGTTTGACGCTGATGGTATTATTACTGATTCAGCAGTTAAAGCAACTAGTGGTGAAATCTCATTGAACTTGGATAACGCAGCTAGTAATGCGTTGTCTAATATGATCAATTATGCACCTATTTTCAAGCCATTCCTTCTGTTTACCAAAACACCTATCAACGAACTAAAACTTGCTGCCTCTTATAATCCACTTGGTCTTTTTGTTAAAGACTTTAGTGCATTTAGACGTGAGTTTGATGACATGCCTTTTGAGGAAGTAGAAACTCTACTTGCATCACGTGGTATTGAAGTTGATCCAATTACTGCACGTGCTAAATATAATGAGATTCGTGCTGACTTGAAGGGTCGTAAAGCTTTTGGTGCTTTAGCAGTGACTGGTGCTGGTGCTTTGTTCCTTAATGACCGCATTACTGGTAACGGTCTTTATGATAAACAAAAACAAGCACTAAGACGTAATGCTGATTGGAAACCACGTTCTATCCGTCTTCCTGGTGGTGAGTGGGTAAGTTACGATAACCTTGGACCTATTACTACTTGGTTGTCTACTACTGTTGACATCATGGATAATGGTTTAGATTTTGGTTTATCTGCTGCAGCTGGTGCATCAAGTGCTGGTGCTTTGACACCAAATGAACTTGGGGAAAACCTACATAAGATGGGTTTTGTACTTAGTGCTGCTATTACAGATAAGACGGCACTTGCAGGTCTTGAGCCACTAATGGACATTCTTAACGGTAACCCTAATGCTCTTGCCAAGTGGTCTTCTAGTTTCTTGACTAGTGCTGCTGTACCTGGATCTAGTCAACTTGCAGAGATCTCACGTCTAATGGACCCTGGTCTTAAGGAAGTTGAGATGAATGTGATTGATTTGGTTCGTAACAGGATGCCTGGTATTAAGTCAACACTACCAGCTAAATACGATTGGATTGATGGTGGTGAGGTAGGTGTACCTGATAATAACTTTGCACGCATCTGGAACACGTACATGCCTTGGAAAGTTAACGGTAAGATCAGTCCAGAAAAGCAATTCCTAATGGATATTGAGTATGATGCACGTCCTACTCTTGCAACTGATGGTAATGGTGTACCTTTAACTCCTGAAGAACGTTCTGAAATTGCTAATATTATGGGACGTGATGAGCTGTTTAAAACAGCTATTCAGCGTGTGATGAATACAACAGATGGTAAAGCTTTCCGTAAACGTTACCAAGAAGCTGTTGCTAATGGACTTGATCCTGATCTTAGTTCTTTTGAAAACCTACATACTCAATTAGACCGTGAACTCCGTGGTGCTATAAGAATGGCAATAGGTTCATCACCTCATCAAGATGGTCTTGCTCAAAAGAATTATGTTCAAGAAACTGTCGGTAATTATCTACGCCAAGGTGATCAAGAAGGTGCACAACGTTTCCTTGATTACATGAAGCAATTCTCTTATTAATTTATTTTTAAAGCGTAATGGCTAACACTTATATCGAATATACAGGTGATGGTTCAACTACGAACTATACATTTACATTTGAATATCTTGAGGAAAGTGACGTTAAAGCCACCATTAACGGTACTGCAACAACTGATTTTACCTTTGCCAACGCTACAACGCTGAGCTTTAACACGGCTCCCGCTGCTAGCTCAGCTATTCGTATCTATCGTGATACAGATATTACCACCCTACAAGCTACATTTTTCCCGGGTTCCGCCATTAAAGCGGAAGATTTGAACGATAACTTCACACAAAATAACTTTGCTGTTGAAGAAATTAAAGAAACAACTTGGGATGTTGACGCTGAAACTATTAAATCTAACGAGACGTGGGTGAGTAGCGACACACAAATCGCTACCACCGCTGCAATGGATGCTCGCTTCCAAGATGAAGCAACTGAAACCATTGAAAGCACTGAAACGTGGGTATCAGATGATGATCGTGTACCAACAACAGCAGCTGTTGATGGTCGTATAGATACTGCTATTACTAACGATATTGCAGGTTCTGATGGAGTTTCGATTACTGATGACGGTGACGGTACCATTACTATTGGTCTTACTGATAGTTCTGTAGATTTAGCTAAGATTAAAGACGAAGATAAGATCACCTATGCAGAACAAGATGCAGGATCACCGTCTCCTGCTGACACTAACATCTTTACTGCTAGTGCTGCTGCACGTCGTTTTGACACCATTGTTCAAACTACTACACCTACAGGTTCCGCTTGGGAAGTAGGTAAGACTTGGTTACAAAACGATGCTGATAAAACTCTGTCAGTATGGGATGGTAACAGCTGGGAAGGTATTAGCTCTGGCGGTACGTTTACCAGCCAACTGCAGGTTGTCTATGTGGATGCTGCAAGCGGTAATGATGCTAACGACGGTCACCGTATTAGCCGACCTAAAGCAACTATCAAAGCTGCTATCAATCAAATCAACGCTGATGCTACTTATGGTGATGGTAGCGTAGTTGTTGTGGCAGCTGGTACATACCAGGAAGCTGCACCTATCCAGATCCAAAAGAAGAACGTTTCTATTATTGGTACTGCACTTCGTAGTTGTATTGTACACCCAACAGTTGCAACACAAGGTGACCATGCTGACGGTAACCACGCATTGTTTGAACTGAACAGCGGTTCATTCATTCAAAACCTGACGTTGACTGGCATGAAGGCTAGCAACACTGGTACTAACACGCTTGATGCTGATCTACCTGCACGTCAAGGTTGGAACTTTGCGTTCTACAGCGGTGCCACGATTACTAAGTCACCATATATCCAGAACTGCACTAACTTCTCAGATTCTGAGATTGACAACAGCAACCTCAATGCTATTGATCCTGCTGGTGGTGCAGCCGGTGATACTGACTCCGCACCTACTGGTGGTGGTATGTTGGTTGACGGTTCTGTTGTTGACTCTAACTCGCCGCTACGTTCAATGGTGGCAGACAGTTATACACACGTTGGCCTAAATGGTCCTGGTATTCTTGTCACTAACAACGGTTATACACAAGTTACTAGCAGCTACGCTTTCTTTAACAAATACCACATCAAAGCACTGAATGGTGGTCAAGCAAACCTTGCTGCTTCTACTACTGACTTTGGTGATGAAGCATTGGTTGCTGATGGTAAATCTACTAGTGCTATCTTTACTTCTAATGTAGATGGTGCTGCTGCAGATCTTGATACTACGTTTAACATCAACCAACCTACTGCTGCTGCAAACTGGTTTGGTACTGCAACACGACCACAAGGTAACATGCTTGTTACTGTTAATGGTGTGACATATCCTGTGTTGTCTGCTACGGCTAACACTGATTCTGAAGGTGGTGCTGGTTGGACTGTAACAATCAGTCGTCCTAATCCTAGCAAACGAAGTGAGAACCTTGGTCTTAATGGTGCAGTAAGTGATGATGCTTCTGTAGAATTTTTCCTTCGTTCACAGGTCGCTTCTAGTGGTCACACGATGGAGTATGTTGGGTCTGGTACTAATTATACTGCACTACCTGAAAATGGAGGTGTACCTGATGACTCTAAACAAATTGTAGAGTCTAATAATGGTAAAATCTGGACTGCTATTACTGATCAAAACGGTAAGTTTAAGATTGGTGATTTTTTTGAAGTAGATCAACGTACTGGTTTTATTAACTTTAGTGCTGGGTCTTATGCTTTTGATGTTGTAACTGACACAACACCTGAACTTGGCGGGCAACTTGATGCATTGACTAATAAAATTGTCAATCTTGGTGACCCCACTTCTGCACAAGATGCTGCTACTAAGAACTATGTTGATACTGCAGGTTACGCTAACTATTCTGATGCTACTGCTAATTTTACAGGTACACTCCAAAACGGAGGATCTAATGTTGTTGTAGATAGTGATATTGGATCTACAGTACAAGCGTATGACGCAACTATTTTAAATAACGCTGATATTGGTGTCTCTGTTCAAGCGTATGATGCTACTATTCTGAATGACGCTGACATCGGTGTTAATGTTCAAGGTTATGACGCTGACACTGCAAAGACTGACACTGCTCAGACCTTTACAGCAGCACAACGCGGTACAATCACTACACTTACCAGTGGTGCAACAGTTACACCTGACTTTGCAAACTCTAATAATTATACATTGACGTTGGATCAAAACCTTACCATTGCTAACCCAACTAACCTTACTGCTGGTCAATCAGGTTCTATCTTCCTTGTGCAAGATGGTACTGGTAGTCGTACAGCAGCCTGGGGTACTTACTGGGACTTTGCTGGCGGAACCGCGCCAACGCTCACGACTGCCGCGTCATCCGTTGACCGCGTAGATTACGTCGTTCGTAGTTCTACGTCTATTCATGCTGTTGCTACCCTCAACTATAGTTAATTATGGCAGTATTCAATAATATTTTAGCAGGTGCCGCCGGTTCTGGCGGTGCCGGTGATTATGAAATCGAACGTAGCTTGCGGTTTAACACTGATGATAGCGCTTATCTCAATCACACACCGACGGCTGCTGGTGACAGAAGAATATTTACCTATTCCACTTGGGTAAAAAGATCAAGCATTAGCGATCCAACTGAAGATGCACTGTTTTCTGTAGGGGTCAGCCCTAACAACATATTTGAATTTAATTCAAGCGGTCGCATCAGTCTTACAGGAAATTCACCTACAGTGGATTTGAAAACAGACGCTCTTCTACGTGATCCTTCAGCTTGGTATCACATCGTCCTTGCTGTTGATACGACACAATCAACTCCTTCAGACACGGTAAAGCTTTACGTTAATGGAGTCGAGGTTACTGTCTTTTTCCGTGATACTTACCCTGCACAAAATTCTGAGTTCTTATTTAACAACAACCAAGAGCATTTTATCGGTGGTTGGAACACCGGTCGTTATCTTAACGGCTACCTAGCCGACACTCACTTCATCGACGGTCAAGCACTAGACCCCACCGACTTTGGTAAGTTTGACGATAACGGTGTGTGGCAACCGATTGAATACGCTGGAACGTATGGCACCAACGGTTTCCACCTTTTTGATTTTGCTAACGTAAGCGGAATTGGCGAAGATTCCAGCGGTAATGACAACGACTGGACAGTAAACAACATTACAAACATAGAGGCAAATAACACTGACGGTATTGACAACGTTAGCAACATCACTCAGCTACAAGAGGACAGTTCAGACCAAGCTATCAATCTTGCAAACCTGCAGTCAGTAATGAACTCTTCAGAATTTCAAGATGCTGATACCGACCAAACTACTCACGGGGTCAGGGTTGGCGGTACGGTTAAAAAATTTGGAATTAAATGGTCAGGGTTAACTGGCCTAACAGGCATTTCTCTGCGTTGGCAGCGTGCTTCAAGTTATGACGCTGATGTCAAAGTAACGGGTACAGGAATCACAGAAGCTACTACTACTCTCACTTCTAGTCGTGTAAAAACTACGTTTCCAACAACTTCTACAACAGGTCAGATGTTGATGGAAGACGTGACCACTGGCGCCACGAATGGATTTCTACTTCGTTCGATTGAGTTTGACGGATACGGTTCGGTTACTTACCCAACAAACGTTGAAAATTTTGTTCTTTCTGGTGGCGCGGATCAGGACGTTCTGCGTGACTCCCCAACCAACGGCACGCAGACCGATACAGGTGCTGGTGGGGAGGTGAGCGGGAATTATGCGACGTTGAATCCGCTGGATTTCGCCATGACCGCTGGGTCTATTTCTAATTTCGTGACCAATGGCAATCTTACAAAGACCGACGTACTGAATACTTATGGAAAAGTACGGGCAACAATGCCTGTGCATTTTGGCGGTAAAACGTATTTTGAAGTAACCGTTTCAGGTGCGCCTACTGGTGCCGACTACATCGGTTTTGAGCCAAGTGACAAAGCGATTGTTTCAGCAAATGGTTTCAGTAGTGGGGACTTGGGGTTTAGGGCTACTGGATATAAAAGCCCAGGTGGTGCTAGTTATGGCTCTGCTTGGTCAAGTGGAGATGTACTTGGCTTTTATTTTGACGACGAAACTTCAGGCGGAATTGTTGGTTACTACTTGAATGGTGTAGACCAAGGTACTGCGTGGAGCGGCTTTGATCAAAGTAAGAAATATCTAATAGCAATTCAAGATTGGTCAAACGGTGCTACGGCTGTATTTGATTTTAACTTCGGCCAACGCCCCTTTGCCTATAACAATCCTGGCACTAATCGACCTTCCTCGGATTTCAAGGCATTGTGTACTACAAACCTAGACGATCCAACGATTGCTGATGGTTCGGATCACTTTGACATTGCTACTTACGGTGGTGGTGCAAGCTCTTACACAATCAGCGGACTTTCTTTTGGCCCTGATCTTGTTTGGTCAAAACGTCGCGATAGTGCAGGCAGACCAGCCTTAGTTGACACTGTTCGCGGCGCCACAATTCAACTTTCATCTGATAGAACCAGTGCAGACTTAACAATCAGCGATGGTTTAGAGCAGTTCAACAGCGATGGTTATGTTGTCGGCACTGATGCAGGCGAATATGGCTGGAATGGTGGCGTTAGCAGCACATTTGTAAATTGGATTTGGAATGCCGGAACATCTACCGTCTCCAACACTGACGGCACAATTACTGCTAGTGTCCGCGCCAATCCGTCTGCTGGATTCTCGATTGTTAGTTATACGGGGAATGGAACAGCAGGTGCAACTGTTGGGCACGGTCTAAATGATGCACCTGAATTGATTTTTGTAAAACGCCGTGACACCTCTTCTGGTTGGCGTGTCTACCAGAGTGCCATTGGAGCGACAAAACATTTAAGGTTAGACAGTACTGCAGCGGAGGTAACCAGCACCGTCTATTGGAACGACACTGAGCCTACGTCAAGTGTATTTTCTATCGGTAATAACACCGATGTTAATGCTACCAGCGGCACTTTTATCACCTACTGCTTTGCACCTGTCGAAGGCTATAGCGCGTTTGGTTCGTATGAAGGAACAGGGTCTGGTGGTGATAATGGGCCTTTTGTTGCGCTAGATTTTCAGCCAGCTTTTATTCTTATTAAGTCTGTTGATTACGCGGGAGATTGGTACCTATACGACAACGGAAGATTCCCAAGCAATCCAAAAACAGGCCGCATTTTTGCTAATACAAACGGCGCTGAAGGTGCAGTAACAGACGATATTGATTTCTTAAGCAATGGATTCAAAATTCGCACAAGTGGACTGAGCATTAACGGAAGCGGAAATACGCATGTTTACTACGCCGTCGCCGAAAACCCATTCAAAACCGCTCGCGCTCGTTAATTAATTTAAATTATGCTTACTCTTAATGGAAAAACCTTGCAATATGACAAGGCATTTACACACAATGGTGTTCAATACCCTAAGAACTGGCTTCGTTTGACGACGCTTGCGGAAAAGGAAGCAATTGGAATTGTTGAAACCCCTGATGTCCCTGTGGCATCTTGGGATCAACGGTTCTATTGGGGTGTTGATAATCCTAAACAGCTTGATGATGTTACCGACGACGATGGTAACATTACCACTGGTCTCAAAACTCTTTGGAAACAAAAACAAAACGAAATTGCAGCATCACTACTTGCACCGTCGGATTGGCGTGTAGTTAAAGCCGCAGAAGTAACTGCATACAGTGTTGAAACTGAGTGGCTTACGTACCGTGCTGCAGTCCGTACTGCGTGTAACACTCGTCAAACTGAAATTGACAACTGTGTTGATGTACCTGCTCTCAAAGAGTTGCTGTACGGCAGTGCACAAATCCAACAAACTGATGATGATGGGAACCCTGTCGTTGATGACGACGGTAACTCTGTCATGATCCCTAACCCTAATCTTGCCACTGAATGGCCTACATCACCATGATTACTCTTATCCGTCCAATTCTCTTTTCTTTTATTCAATCAAATCAAGTCAAGCGTCTTATTATTGATTTGTTGACTAAACTTGCTGAATCTACTGATAATGACGTAGATGATAAAGCAGTTGAGTTTATTCGTAACGGTCTCTTTCCTAATAAATAATGGAGTGGGAAGGGCCTCCAGTTCTTCCTTCTTTAGATTTACCTGAAGCAATTAAGCTACCTGTACCGATTTTTGAAGTACCAAAGGGGGAATTACCATCATATAAACCGATGGTGGTGCCTCCTAGCGTACTTAGACCCCCACCGGGTATTGAAGGTATTAATACAACCGAAGAGGAACCATCTGAAGAGACAAAAGAGGTAAAATCTATACCTCCACAAGTTAAGACCCCACCTATACCTGAACTACCACCTGAAGCCCAAATAGTAGAGATTCCATTTACGGATCTTGAAGTGCCTATGCCTTCAACTACTATTATGACTACTGCAGCCACTACAGCGTTTATTTCTGTAGCAGCCACCTTAACTGCAACGTCTTTGTTCAAATACCTTGTGATGTTATTTAAACCAATATTTAAACAAGCATGGAACAAGATAACGAAAAAAAAGCAGGATTTATCAAGTTTATCGTCCTCTGCTGGTCAGCAGGACTCCTAACTGCTAGTTATGCCGGATGGATGCCTAAAATGGATCCAACTTATGTTGCTAGTATCCTTAGTGGCACATTAGCTACTTTTTCAATCACTCGTGAAAGAAAACAATGAAAAGATTACTTATTCTTCTTTTTCTAGCCAGTCCAGCTGCAGCTCAACAGGTAACCCCTAATTTTACACAGGGGTCTATGCAATCAACCACTACTTCCACTATTGATATTAGTCGTACTATTGCGACCAATGTTTATGGTGGTGATTATAAATCATGGTCTGGAACAAATGTAACACCCAGTGGAGACATTTTAGACAGCTCCACAACTTATTCAGTAACCAACGCAGGAGAACAGTTTCAACTGGAGACTGTAGTTCGTGCAGCGGGAATCATCGAAGACAGTCTAATTACAGAAACCATTCAACAAGTTTCTACTACTACTTCTTTATCAGTCTTCTCACAATAGGTTCACCAGTTTACGCAGAAGAACCAAAAGTACAGAACACTTCTAACCCTGTTGCAGCAGCTACAGGTAATGTGACTAATCAAGCGGTGCAATTCCAAAACAATGGTGCACCATCTAGACAATACTTTGCTCCTAATAATAGTTGTAACGGTACAACAATGCAATTCTCTCCATTTTATATGGGTAATGATACTGTACCGTTTGATAATACAGGTTACGTAAAAAGTAACAATTGGGGAGCACAAGTTAGCTTTTCTGTACCACTAGATGGTGGTATGATTGAAACTTGTAAAGCTATTGCTAGAAAACATGAACAAAAGATGAGACTAGATTATGAACTTGTACGTGCATTAAAATGTACAGAGATCATGAAAACTGGTTTTACTTTTAGACCTGGGTCACGTGTTGAAGTGTTATGTAACGACATTGTACCAATAGTTTCACTAAATAATGATTGAAGCAGGTGTTTCAGCTGTCGTTGCTATTATTGCAGCAGGCGCAGCTCTTACTAATAAAATTCACAATCGAATAACTGATTTAGATAAACGTTTAGATACTTTTGAGCTGCGCGTTGCTACAAGTTATGTACCCAAGCAAGACTTTGAAACAGCCGTTCAAAAAATAGAAGATCACATGATCCGCATTGAAAACAAAATCGACCAAATTGCACTTAGAAACTCTTAATTATGGCTTATCAACTTGTAGATACCTATACTGGTAAGGTTCTCAGTAACTACCCTAAAAAAGCTGAGGCTGATAAAGCACTTAGTAGGATGTATAACGAGCCTGGTGAAACTCGGTATGAAGTTAAATCTACCCGAACTAAAAAGGTAACGGAAGAAACAAATGTCGAAAAAGAAAGCGACTGAAGACCAGTTTAACGAGTTGCATAATCTTGTTACTAAGGAGTTCCTTGCCCGCATTAAGTCGGGTGAAGCTTCTACACAAGACCTAAAAGCAGCTTGTGATTGGCTAAAGACTAATGACATCAGTGGTGTCGCCTTTGAAGGTAGCCCACTAGATAAATTGGCAACTATTATGCCAACTGTTGATCCTGAACTCGTCCAACGGAAACTTTATGGCCCGAAAGTCTAATCATAGCGGTCCTAAATACGCTAACGGTAACTATAAATCATACCAAAAAAAGTATGATGCTAGTTCACTACAGATCAAAAAACGTACAAAACTAAACAAAGAAAATCGTAAACGGGGCACTTATGGTAATGGTGACGGTAAAGATGTTTCCCATAAAAAGGATGGTTCAACATTCCTTGAAAAAGCATCTAAAAACCGAGCACGAAAAGGCCGAGCATGACCCCATTACTTCCTTCACCTGATCACTACCTTTATAACTTAATAGCCATGACCTCACCAGAAGCTAAGCGCCTGTGGAGGCGCTCTATTAAGGAACATTTTGACTGCACTTGTGTTTATTGTGGTAAAACTTATGACTTATCTAATCTCACTTTGGACCATGTCCGCCCTCGCTGTCGTGGCGGTTCAGACATTAAGAATGTCGTACCAGCCTGCCTTATGTGTAATCAGAACAAAGGAAGTAACAACTGGCTCACGTTTATGAGACAAACATTTGGAGTTAATAGACTCCGTGAAAAACTAATTATGGAGTATATTACTTAATGCCTGATGAAACTAAAAGATACCGTCCAGATGTAACTGGTCTTAGAAATGCTGACAAACGAGCACAACTTGGGGATTTTGTAGCTCATCCTGCAGCTGTTGCATCAAGACCAGGACGACGTTTGGAAAGTGACCCATATTATAAAGCTACTCAAGCTGGGTTTAGACAGCCTGAACCAGGTCTTCCCAAGTCTCAACTACCTAATATTCTCTCACCGCACCACCGTATTGATGTAATGGGGTCTCAGCCTTATTTTGAAGGTAGCACTGATGTTCAACGTTTGCAACGATTTGAAGATTTAGCTGTTGGTGATTTATTCCCTGGTAACGACCCTAATAATTATATTGGACTATTTGATGGTGTAAAAAGCGATAAAGCTGGTGTAAAAACTGGTATTTATAGTGATGACCATAATATAGCACATATTGATATGGATGAGACACGTCGTAAGATGAATCTTACTACCGCAGGCGGGTCTAAAGCATCAGTTTCTCTAAGCACAAAAATTTCTGAATTACCTGAAGATGTAAAAACAGCATTAATTGCTGATTTATCGTTACGAGATGAATTAAGTTTTAACCGTATTTTACAAGATAGGGTTAATATGGCACAGCAAGCTTTTCCAAATGCATCGTACAATGAAATAAAGGAAATGCTGCTAAAAGATCCAAAAGGTATCGCTAATTTGTATAAAACTGAAACAGGTGCTTTAGCAACTAGACTTCATCCTAAATTTAATAAAGGTGTTGCAAGACTTGTTCCAGGTTTTGGTGCTGCAGCCGGTTTATCTGCTATAGGAGAACGTGCTAAAGCAGGTGATTTTGAAGGAGCTATTGGTGAAGGTATAGCTACAGTGGTTGGAGAAATTCCTGGTGGAGATTTATTGGTCATGGAGGCTGAAGGTAGAGCTGCTGGAGAACGTATGCCATCAAACGTGACTCCAGATCAATATACACAGATGCAAATTCAAAAGGCTAAAAATCTTAAAAGTATTCCAGAACAAATCTCTAATGAGGCTAAATGGGCAGTCAATAACCCAAGTGAAGCTATTAAAAACGTAGCTGAAGCTGGTTTAACTACAGCATTAACTGCAGGTAAACAAGCCTTTGATAGCCCAATGTTGGCTCCTTATACTACACCTATTAAAGCTATTAACGGTGCTATGAAGTTTTTTGGCTTTTAACTTATGAACACCCTAGAACTACTTAAAGACGATTTCAAGCTGTTCCTGCAGGCTCTGTGGGCGCAGCTTGATCTGCCTAACCCTACCCGTGCACAATATGCAATTGCTGATTACTTACAGCACGGTCCCAAGCGTTTACAAATCCAAGCCTTCCGAGGTGTTGGCAAATCCTGGATTACTGGTGCTTTTGTGCTTTGGACTTTGTTTAACAATGCTGAGAAAAAAATAATGATTATTTCTGCCTCTAAAGAACGGGCAGATAACATGTCAATCTTTCTACAAAAATTAATCATTGAAACACCTTGGCTGGTTCACATGCGCCCTAAATCAGACGACTCTCGTTGGTCTAGGGTATCGTTTGATATTAATTGTTCCCCTCACCAAGCACCTTCTGTTAAATCAGTTGGTATTACAGGTCAGCTTACCGGTAGTCGTGCAGATCTTATGATCCTTGATGACATTGAAGTTCCTGGTAACTCAATGACTGAATTGATGCGGGAAAAACTACTTCAACTCTGTACAGAGGCTGAATCTATCCTTACTCCAAAGAATGATAGCCGTATTATGTATTTGGGTACACCACAGACTACCTTTACAGTTTATAAAAGACTTGCAGAACGATCTTATAAACCATTTGTTTGGCCTGCTAGGTACCCAAGGAAGACTTCTAATTACGAGGGACTTCTAGCGCCTCAGCTGGTCGAAGACATTGATAACGGTGCAGAGAAATGGGATCCAACAGATGATCGTTTTGATAATGAAGACCTGATTGAACGTGAAGCTTCAATGGGTCGTAGCAACTTTATGTTGCAGTTCATGTTAGACACAAGTTTATCCGATGCTGACAAATTCCCGCTTAAATGCTCTGATCTGGTTGTTACCAGTGTTAACCCTAAGTCTGCTCCCGAAGGAGTCGTTTGGTGCTCCGATCCCAAAAACGTTATCAAAGAACTCCCCATTGTTGGGCTCCCTGGAGACTATTTCTACTCTCCTATGCAGCTCCAAGGAGATTGGGATTCCTACTCCGAAACAATCTGCAGCGTTGATCCGTCGGGTCGTGGTACGGATGAAACGGCAGCAGCTTATATCTCCCAACGAAACGGTTTCTTGTACTTGCACGAAATGCGTGCTTACAAAGATGGATACAGTGATAACACACTCTTGGACATTCTAAAAGGTTGTAAAAAATATGGTGCCACTAAGCTCGTTATTGAAACTAACTTTGGTGATGGTATTGTTAGTGAGTTATTCCGAAAACATCTACAACAAACTAAAATGCAAATGGACATTGATGAAGTCCGTGCAACCGTTAGAAAAGAAGATCGAATCATTGACAGTCTTGAACCTGTGCTCAACCAACATCGACTCATCATCGATAAATCAGTGATTGAATGGGACTTTAGATCTAATCCAGATGAAGCACCTGAAAAACGACTTATGTATATGCTATTCTATCAAATGAGTAGGATGTGTCGTGAAAAAGGTGCAGTTAAACATGACGACAGACTTGATTGCCTTGCTCAAGGTGTTCAATACTTTACAGATGCTATGGGTATCTCTGCCCAAGAAGCAATCAATGAACGTAAACGAACTGAGTGGAATGCTATGCTACAAGAGTTCTTTGATGACCCTCAAGCATCAGCAAATCACATGGTTTTAGGTATGAATTTAGACCAAAGACAACAAGCAAACGGTAACTCTAAAAACTCAGTCCCCAACTGGGTTTAAAAAGATTTAAGGTTTACCCCGACATGTATAAGGGGGAAGGGAAGGGTGGACCCAACCCCCGGAAGGGAGGAGTTCGAGACAAAGCTCTCACTCCTCCTTTTTCTAGACATCCCTGAATGATGTCTCTGTAAGGACTGGGCTAAAGCCAAACGACACAAAGTTTACTCTCTACTGATGAGTCCGTGAATCTTGTGAAATTTTTATTATTACTATCTTATTCTACTGTACTCATCTTATAAATACCACCATTCCCACATGAATTACATTATTCCTGATTATCCTTATAATTTTAAAATTACCTACATACTTCAGTTAGAAGATGATTGTTGGTATGTAGGACGCACCAAGAATGGTAAAGTCAATGACCGTATTACTCAACATATGACTCAGTGTGGTGGTTCAGGTTGGACCTATACGCACAAGCCGGTCAAAATCCATCGTGTTCTTAAAGGTGATAGAGAACGTGAAGTTACTCTTAAACTGATTGAACGTCATGGTGAAGATAAAGTTAGAGGTTCTAATTTTGTCAAAGTATATAACCCTTCTTGGTCTCATAAACACGATCCCGCAGCTATTCATGGCTGTATCACCCGCTAATCTCCCTTCCATCTTATGAATACCACCCATTCTGTTGAGTTAGTTCATGTAACACCTGATGCTGAATCCTTAATAGCATACATGGCACGTGTATCTAATCCATCTAATCAAGATAACCCTAACTATGAAAAGCTAATTAAGTATCTTATTACTCATAAGCATTGGTCTCCCTTTGAAATGGTTAATATGTGTGTTCAAATTGACACAACCCGAAGTGTTGCTGCTCAAATCCTTCGACACCGTTCATTCTCCTTTCAAGAATTTAGTCAAAGGTACGCTAAAGTGACGGAACCTGCCGCTTTACCGCATCTTAGACGTCAAGATACTAAAAATAGACAGAATAGTACAGATGATCTACCAATTGCTACAATAAAAGACTTTAATGTTAAAATAAATAGCTTATTTGAACTTAGTGAAGCACTTTATGAAGAAATGTTGCTTGCTGGTGTAGCAAAAGAGTGTGCAAGAGATGTCTTACCCCTTGCTAGCCGTACTAAACTCTATATGAACGGTACTCTTCGGTCTTGGTTGCATTATACTGACCTAAGATGCGCTAACGGGACTCAAAAAGAACATAAATCTATAGCTGATCAAATACGTGGTATCATTGGTGTACAGTTCCCACAGGTCTATAACGCTATGTGGGGCGTTAACACGTGAAAAATGGTAAAAATTTGTGAACCCTCTCTGTTAATAAGAATTAACAATTAATCCCCCATAGGGGGTATTATTAATACAAATATAATTAGTCCCGCTCGCTATACCTCACTCCTTCGTCGTTCGGTTAACGCTCGCTCCCTTGCAATCATGTTTGCACAGAGTCAGCAAGCGCAGCTAATCGCTGGCTCACTGTATCATCCAGTGCCATCACGGTTGGTGACAACGAGCGAGCACGAAGTGCGAGCGGGTTTGCAACAGATAGCGGAGCTAATCCTTATTGAGAACGATTCTCAAAACATCTGTCTGCGCTTCTTAATGTGATACAGATACGTTACGTGTTAGCGTCAGTTAGGGTTCGTTCTACGAACTCACCTAAGCGTCATGATTGACACAGATGAGTATATTTAATAAGATATTACACATTGATGAGTATATTGAGATTGGTGCAATCAGGGGTTGACTTATACCGCCATTGGTGCTATGCTTACAGCATCGACAATCAAAGGAGAGACAATGCGACTCAAGGAGACAACATTCTGTTTAGGTGATAAGCCAATGAAACAATTGTTATGGTGTAACAAAGTGCCAAAGGGTAAGCGTAACAAACCTGCTAAGATTAATGGTATTCAGCATCATGAAATCAGCAGCAGCGTAGAACATGTGTACTATCAACCAGTTCGCTAAGTGCACACCATCACTTGACTTCTGCCTCATCCTGTGCCATACTATTCGTATCGAGGTTGGGAGAGCGATGCTCTCGCCACTACACCTCAACACCGAGTCTAGTAAATCGCAAAGCGAAGCTGAACCACTCACCAAACCGTCCACTACCGCTTGACTTTCACCCGATTCTCTGCCATACTTACAGCATGACACAAACACAGTACACCGCCAACCAACTCCGCTCTGCTCTCATTGCTGAGCATGAGCACTATTCACACGACGATGCTGAGCTTATGTCTGTTGACGAGTTCACGTCTTATGTTTCATCATTGTCTGTCGAGCAACTTATCGACGAGACATGTTGCGACGAGACTTATACTCTCGACGAGTTCATGCACACTTACTATAGCTGAGTGACTCGTTGTCACTCGTCTGACTGTTACTCTGAGGCATTATCGCCTCTCAGTAGCACTCAAACGCTACAATTGTTCACCTTATCTTCACATTCACACATGTTCATCAAGCGTACTTCTGCTGCTATTCACTGCATCAGCACTGACTTCCTCAACGGTATTGTTGATGTTATGTTCAACAACGGTAGTGTTTATCGTTACTCCAATGTGTCTCGTCGTGCTATTGCTAACCTGCAATTGCAGCGCAACATGTCACTTGGTTTCTGGGTTAACAACAACTTGCTTGGTAACAAGCGTGTTAAGTCTGTTCAAACCTACGCAGCAATTCCTTCCTGCTGATTAACTAGTTTCACATTCACAAACCTTTTTTCTACCCAATCTATCATGTTCTTCAAGCCTAACACCATCAAGTCTTCCAACATCCGTTCTATCCTGCTCAATCCTTCCACTAATCAAGTGATTGTTCAGTACATCAACAACGCTAAGACTTATCTTTACGATAATGTTAGCGCTGATGCAATCACTGAATTTTTCTTTGGTGAGTATGAGTCAGTTGGTAAGTTTGTCAATGCTTATTGCAAGCCCAACATGACTACTGTCATCGGCTAATTAACCTGTCTTTGTGTCACTAATCAAACAACATCTTTACAACACTATGCTTCTCACTGCTCCTGAAATGACTGACATGCAACAACGCATCTCTGAAATGTTGTGCTCTGATGATGTCGATTCCATCGAGCGATTTCGTGATGAACTTGCAGATTATGGCATCGACAGTGAAGAACAACTAGACGATGCATACTATGGTTGCTATCCTTCACATGAGTCATTTGTTGAGGATTTGTGTGAAGATTGCTACAAAGATGTCATCGATGCAATGCCTACGTTCATGCAATCTGCACTTGATTATGAGTTGATGTGGCATCAATCATTCCAGCACGATTTCTTTACAGTTTACGATCGTAGTTCTGGCGATTACTATTTCTTTAATCGTAACTTCTGATATTAGTAATAGCAATCTAATTTAACTGGGTTGCTATTATTATTTTTTACCCACGTTACACATTCATCAGGGACGCACACATGACTTGGAACGAATCAACAATCATCCTTGCTATTGTTGGCATGGTTTGCTTGTTTAGCACTGCTATCATTTGGCAACGTGCAAACCGTATCACCTCTAACTATTATCGCAAATGAACGCTAAATCATTAAATGATGATTACTTTATCAAGAATGCCATCTTGTGTTGGCTCTATCATTATGGAGATAAGGGACACAAATGGGATGACATCTACAAAGAGCTAGCAGCTCGTGAACATTACACAATCAAACCACAACCACGTCGTGCTAAAAAAACAGAAACTGAAGGAGTATGAGTTCAAACAAGTTGACGGTCAGGTGCGTTATCTTTTAGCACCCGATTCAGAGCACGCTGCATGGGCTGCTGCTGAATTGTCCGGTGGCAGTCAATTTGTCCTAGATGTACGATTATGTGATGAGTGGTAAGTATTATCCAAACAATTGGGAAGCATGGCAAGAGATGCCAGAAGAATATCTTCACACTCCAACTTGGGAAGAGTTTGAAGACTGGAAGCTACGTGGTTGGGAGATTCCCAGCTCTGTATGTTGCATCATCCGTGCTAATACCAAGAAAGGCAAAATCAAAGAGTTTGTCTACCAAAAAGAACACGCAGCAGAACAACGCATCCGTGCATTAATGTCTGAGGGTGTGTCGTTCACTGTTGTTACAGAAGACCAAATCCGCCACGTTGAACCTGTTACCGATGAGCATTATCTCGATTGAACAATTTGAAGAACTAAGTGAAGCTTACCCTGAGCTTGCTGAGTGCTATGACCTAGATTGCACATTCATCATGGACGCAGAGGAGGAGCCTATTGCCTACACCAGCTCAGATTGACGAACAGATACAACTTGAGCGTGATGCAATCTCACAAGGTCTCAAGAGACTGCACAAGAATACACGCGATTTAGAAGCTAAAAGCTATGCGTCTGCTACTGTGTATGGAGCTGCTTCTATTGATACCTTGCTGCCTCTTGTGGTGGCACGTATTGAAGCAACTACCTCACGCCTAAGAAAGGGTAACGCTGGTATCGCATTTAGAGAGATACAACAGTATCTTGCTGATGTCGAGCCACTTGCAGCTGCGGCTATTGCTGTCAAGTTAACCTTTGATAAGGTTTTCTCATATAAAGAGAAAAGTAATCTTGCCACAAGTGTATGCGATGCTATCGGTACAGCTGTCGAGCAAGAATGCCAGATGCGTCATTACGAAAAGGAAGCACCTGGACTTCTTAAAGTTCTCAAAGATAACTACTGGCACCGTAGCATCGGCACACAACAAAAGCTAGTAGTTATTCGTACTTTGATGAATCGCTATGATGTCAAACAATGGAATCATTGGAACCGACCTGTTCGTATTAAACTTGGAGGTTGGTTACTTGACTGCATCATGCAAAGCAGTGGGTGGTTCACACAGGACATGCAACAAGAAGGACGTAAACGTGTCCAGTATGTTATCCCGACTCCAGAGTTCCTTGAGATCAAGGACGCAGTAATGCGTGATGCGGAGCTATTTAGCCCGCTTGCATGGCCAATGCTCATTGAGCCTAACGACTGGACTAACGATCGCTGTGGTGGTTACATCCTGAACGAGGTGATGCGTGGGCATGAGATGGTTCGTCGCGGTAACCCGACATGTATACAGGGAGAGAAACCTCTTGAGTTCTTGAACAAGATCCAGAAGGTTGCTTACCGACTAAACCCCTTTACAGTGGGTGTAGCGGAAGAGCTAGATAGATTGGAACGAGCTGTTGGTAAGTTCCTCCCTATTATCCATCATGAACTACCTCCTAAACCTGTAGACATTGCCGAGAACGAAGAAGCTCGGCAGTCATACAGAAGAGCATGTGCTGAAGTACATAACCTACAAGCACAAGAGTTCAGGAAGTCATGTAGAACTCGCATGACGATGGAAGCAGTAGCTAGGTTTAAGAAACGTGATAAGTTCTATATTCCGTGGTCGTTTGACTATCGTGGTAGAGCTTACCCAATTCCTGCCTTTCTTACTCCACAAGATACAGACTTTGGAAAAAGTTTGTTGAAGTTTGCTGATGAGTCGTACATGACTCCTGAAGCAGAGGACTGGTTAGCATTTCAAGTTGCTACTACTTATGGTCTTGATAAAGCACCTATGAGTGAGCGTCTTAAGTGGGTAAAGAACAACTCGTATTTAATTACTTGTGTCGCTTCTGATCCCATCAAACACATTCACGATTGGGAAGCAGCAGATGAACCATGGCAGTTTCTGGCAGCATGTGATGAGTATTATCATTGTGTACTTGTTTGTGATCGTCATTTTACAAGCCTCCCAGTAGCTACAGACGCTACATGTAGTGGTCTACAGATACTAGCTGGGCTTGCACGTGATAAGAACACAGCTAAGTTAGTCAATGTCTTACCTTCTGACCGTCCACAAGATGCTTACAAGGTAGTCTCAGAGACTGCTACACCTTACTGTCCTAAGTCTATCCAACCTTACATGGATAGAAAGACTGTTAAGCGTGTCGTCATGACAGTTCCTTACAATGCCAAGCCATTCTCCAACCGAGGTTACATCAAAGAAGCCTTAGCTGAGAAAGGTGTTGAGATTGATAAAGATGACTTGACAAAGACTGTGGTCGCTGTTAGAAATGCTATGGATGAGGTTGTCCCTGGTCCAATGGCTGTCATGAGTTGGATTGAGTCTGAGGTTGCTAAAGCAATCGACAGAGGTGAGACAGAACTAACATGGACTACTCCTTCAGGTTTTGTCGTCACTCAAAAGCTCATGAAAAAAGATGTTGTACGCATTGAACTACAACTGCTTGGATCTATTTGCAAAATCTCTGCAGCAAAAGATACAAATAAGGTTGACAAGCAACACCACAAGAATGCAACAGCACCTAATCTAATCCATTCCCTTGATGCATCTTTGCTACACTTCAGTGCGTTGGCTTTTGACGCACCGATCGCTCTCATTCATGACTCTGTATTGTGTCGTGCTACTGACATGTCTTCACTTAGTACAATCGTACGAGAGACATATATGCACCTCTTTGCAGAGCACGATTACTTGCGAGACTTCGCTCACCAAATAGGAGCGGAGACTGAACCACCGATCATCGGAGATCTGATGCCAGAATCCGTGATTGATTCCACTTACTTTTTTTGCTAATGCCCCGTACTATTCACAAAACTGAACAGCCTGTTGTCCTTGATGGTTATCAAGCTGTACTGAAGCCAAGTAAGTTTGGCTACTCCCTCTCTGCTATTGTCGGTGAGGATATGATTGATGCCCTTGAAACTGATCGTGAGCAATCACTTGAGTGGGCACAAGGTAAACTGAAGAACCCGAAGCGTTCTGTCCTTAAGCCTGAGCCTTGGGAAGAAGTTGCTGAAGGTCAATACAAAGTTAAGTTCTCTTGGAATGAAGAAACTAAACCACCAGTCGTTGACACTGAAGGTACACACATCACGGACGAAAATACGCCCATGTATGGTGGTAGCACAGTTAAGCTGGCGTTCTATCAGAAACCATACATCCTCAAGGATGGTGTCACTTACGGAACAAGTCTTAAACTGGTTGGTGTACAACTGGTGTCTGTCAAGGCAGGAGCTGGAGTAGACACTGGTGACATGAATGATGTTGATGTAGCCGCCTTGTTTGGCAAGACTGAAGGCTTTAAAGCTTCTACCCCTAACGTTACCACTACCACCGAAGAGGACGACTTCTGATGATTGAACTTAACATTTTTAAAAACGAAGAGCTTGGTCTTTACCAATGTGACATGACTGCTAAGCTTCCACCTATCTCCGTAACTAAGTACAAGAAATCTCGTGATGACTTCCGTTATGAGATGCAACGTGCAGTTAATGAGATTGTGGATGAACTTATCGAACAAGCGTTGGAAGACGCATAATGGCATTCCGCTCCAAGCTTGAGGAGAAGGTTGCTGATTTACTTGTTGAGCTTGGAGTCAAGTATGAATACGAAACCACCAAAGTACCTTACGTTATTGAGCACGTTTACACTCCTGATTTTATTCTACCCAATGGTGTTGTGCTTGAATGCAAAGGTTACTGGGATTCTGATGATCGGAGAAAGATTAAGGCAGTTAAAACGCTCAATCCTGAACTAGATCTACGTATGGTATTCCAAGCCCCTTTCAATACAATCAGCAAACGATCTAAAACTACATATGCTAAATGGTGTGAACGCCATGACATACCGTGGACCTCATTCCAAAACATCCCACTCAAGTGGCTCCTCTGAGTTTATCAGGCATGAGTCATGTGACAACTGCGGGTCATCTGATGCCAGCAGTGTTTACTCTGATGGGCACACTTATTGTTTCGTTTGCCATCACTACACACACGGTGATGGCGAACCTTCTTTACACATTCATCAAACCAAACGTGTGCAAATACTAGGATCAGCCGAACGGCTGCATAAACGCAAATTATCTGAAAAGGTATGTCAACAGTATAAAATCTACCGTGATGGTGATCGGTTACGTTTCTACTATCATGACAGTTCCGGCGTCCCTGTTGGT
>BCSF01000063.1_pt1 | contig 45933 bp, 80 predicted proteins | sample 1016431 | NCBI WGS metagenome assembly BCSF01 (sample SAMD00045685;SAMD00045686;SAMD00045687;SAMD00045688;SAMD00045689;SAMD00045690;SAMD00045691;SAMD00045692;SAMD00045684;SAMD00045690;SAMD00045691;SAMD00045692;SAMD00045684;SAMD00045685;SAMD00045686;SAMD00045687;SAMD00045688;SAMD00045689, study... | reverse complement strand
GCAATATGTTGCTTCATCTCTTTGATTTCTTTTAGTGTTTCTAAATATATTTTTTCTTCTTTCATAATACCACCACTAGTAGGGTAATGATAGTCGCAATATTTACAATATTAACCATCATCAAAATTTTGTTGCTTCTATTTATCATGGCGAGCAACTGTTCCAATAATTCATTCGTTCTGTCCATCATCATTTTTATTCACACCTTGAGTAATCTCAATAATTTCAGCGTGTCTTTTGAGGTTATTCATCATATGAAAAATCTCTTGGACTTCTTCCAAGGTAATGTCCCAAGTTTCCTCGGTGTCATATTCTACTTTAATGGAGACAAACTTAACGAGTCTTTTCATTATACCACCTCCATTGTTTGTAGCAATTCCAACAATACCCATGAATAGGATGAACGGCTTTTCGTGCTTTGCACCTTTTACATTCTTTCATTCTTTCATCTCCTTTGCCTTGAATGCGGCTAAACGAATCGCTTCTCTTGCACTTGCCGTAATTGAAGCGGCCAAATCTACATCAGCCCATCCAAAACCTTGGAAGGCAACGATACCGTAGAAAGAAGCCATGAGTCTTTTAACTGCCATTTGATTGTTATACCACTTTTGATATTCTCCATTGTTCGTCTCTCTTGCCTCTTTCATAAGTCGCTTGTAATCGTTTCGCAACTCCTTCAATTCAAGGACGGCTCTCGGAAGAAGACCCAGTTTATCAGTCTTATAGTAAAGCATATCCCGATGCTTTACTTCGCTGAAATCTCTTGGCGTTGAAATGTTCACGGCAAACTCTGTTGGTTCTGCCGACTTTGTTTCCCATGAAATGTTTCGTGCAATCATCATTGAAGGGTAAAGGCCAGCATAGTCAAATGCGGCTACATTCAAATGAAGTCCTTGGGTTTGTTCGCTCAATGGGTCGTAAATCATAGCCCCGTCATATTCTCTGCGTTCAATATCGCGGTTCCCTGTTGGTGCTTTCCAAGTAGCGTTTCGCATGAAGTAAATAGAACCCATGTGAGAAGCATAGAAACAAGCATCAAACGGTGCTTTCAACAATCGTTGTAAAGAAATAATTGCTTCGCTACAAAAGTTTGTTTCATCAATACGCACCAATAATTCTACATCAACCAAAGCATACTCCAAATAAATAAGCGTATCTTCTAACCACGCTCTTCGGAAGAATTCGTTTCTATCCTCAAACTTACTCTTCTTTACTTTACCTTCACCAAAAAGAGTTTGTGAGACATATTCAAGGCTCAAAGAAGGTAATGTTCCTCTTTGTGAATCATTCCATTGACGCTCAAAAGCAAGGTCAAGGGAGAGAGTTATGCGGCCCCCTATGGGTTGTTCAATGGGTGAGAACCCCTTTTCAGCATAGGCAAAAGAAAAGCCTTCCCTGCTCGGTTTAACACCCTTCACGCTTGCTGTTGGGGAGATGATGCGTGGGTCAATTCCCAATGCACACGCCCTCTTGAGAAGGTGGGGCAAATCAAACTTATTCCCAAACCAAGCAATTAACATATCGGGGTCTTTTAGAAGCATTGTGTTCAAAAAAGAATCTATCATGTCTTTTTCGGAATTAAAAACACATATATGAGCAACTTCTTCTGTGGACATTTTGAATCCATTATAAGGCTCTTGATTAGGAAACCATACCCATTGATAGTAGTCTTTATCGTAGTTATCGTAAGCAACAATCGTTGTAATGCAATCGTGATATTCTCCACCTTGTTGCCATTCCATATCCCAATACCACTTTCTCATTTCATACTCTGGCATTTCTTGGACTTCATCTACGGCATAGCGAAAGTGATATGGAACATCTGCTTCATAGGTTTGACGAAACTCATCCTTTGCTTTGCGAATGTCAAAAGAAGTTTCAACATAAACCTTCTTCAAAGGCTCTCCGTCTAAGTTTTGATAATCTCCTTCTTCATAGCCAAACTCTCGCTGAATATACTTTGAGGGTTTGTAAGAAACTACATTCTCATTCACGGGAACATAGAAGTAGGGACGAAAAGGAGTAATATTCCACTTCTTCTCACCGTTTTCTCGCCATGATGTATAGATATTTTTACCGTCATTCATTTTGCTAATAATCATTCAATCACCAATTTGTGGGGCTTTTAGAATCATTCTGTCTTCTGCTACAATAAGCAGGGGAAAGTCGTCCTTCACATAGAAGTTTAACAATTGTTCCTTGGCAAAGAAATTATGCAGAGGGCTGGTGTAATCAAGAGTCGCCGCTTCACCAAGAACACTTACAGGGGTAATTGTTTCTGTATATCTGTTTTGCACATTCTGTTGTGAAGAGAATGTGATTGTCTCCTTGTTGAAATTTAAGTTATAGACTCCACTTTTCACCAATTCACAATTCTTGATACATGATTTGAATTGCTCGGAAGTTAAGGAGAATGCACCTTCAAAGGGTGTCTTTCCAAAGGCGGAAAGTTTCTCCAAAACTGGCGACCAAATAATGCCTTTGGTTCTCTCCAAAGAGTTTTCCAAGGCATCCATAGCAGGATGATTTACGACTTTTGGCACACTTGCTTGTTTGCCTGTTTGAGCGATTGAAATAAAATCGCCACCTGCCACAGTAATATTGTCTTTGAATGACTTCAAATACGGTAGAACAACCGTAGCATCAATGACACAGTTTCCGTTTTCTTCACCAACAACAGGAAGAGTAATTTTAGCCATGAAGATGGCTGAACCATTCACAATTGAAAGGACATTTCCTTCAAGAACAACATAGATGTAGTCGCCCATTGAAGCGTTGCCGAAACCTTTTGAGGTTAAGGACTTCCCTTTGACACGAATACTCTCAATTGCTTGTTCTAGTTCTTTTGCGCTAACTGTAAATTTCAAATCTTACCCTCCCGTAATTCGGGAATACCGTTCCAAACAACATTTGGCGGGGTTCCTTCACGGACTGTCCAGCGTGTGCCGACCAAGTTTCCATTTGTTCTTGAGCCAACCAATTGTGCGACATAGTGCATTTCGCCCTTGACATTCTTTCGTGTGCAGTGAATCTCTTGCTCAAGTTTTCCGCCCCAATCACGCCATGCTGGTTGAACACCAACAGGAACATTATCCACATATTTTTCTGCTTCGTGAGTAATGTAAATCACATCACACTTCAAACGATAGATAGAAACCATCAGTGCTTCAAATGTTTTATTTCTTGCACCGTATTGGAATGGCATAATTTTCGTGACTTTCGTTGGGTCAGGATTAACCTTTAGAATACAACTGTTAAACCAAGTGTCCACACCATCAAGAACAAAGATAGGGTTTTCTCCTTCTTCAATCTTTGAATGAACATATTTCACAAAGTCTCTTGAGTTTTGCTCGGACTTGTGAATATCCAATTGTGCGTCTTTATCCTGCACGATAGGGTCAAAGACCTCAATTCTTTCTGTTGCATCATGGCAAGTAATCCATGTAGATTCCACGCCACTATCCCAATCAAGAACATAGATTTTCCTATCGGGAAAATCCAAAGCCAAACCAGTTTTACCGGACTTGGGAATACCCCAAATACCTAAAACCATTCGTGGCTTTCTGCTCTCTCTTTTCTTCTCCATTTGTTTCTTATGCAATTCCAAGAATGTTTCACTTGGCAAAGCATTTCCTTTGCTATTTGTCAGTCCCATTTTTATCACACCAATTGCGTTTCATTCACTCTGCTTTTTGAATTCTTACTCATAGTCCAATATTGGATAACATCACGAAGCGAGTTAAGGTCATAACAAACATACCTTGCTTCCTTCTGTCCAATATGAAACTTAACCCAGTAAGTTCCAATTTCATTCTCATTCTCTTTGTAGGTAATGAAATCTACATCTTTCAAATCTACGATGTAGGCGTTTTTCTTTACCAAAAATCTGTCTCCAATTAAATTCATTTTTTTCACCTTTTGAAAAGTGTGGGCATCGCACCCACCCGAATGTCATTCAAACCGCCACATTTACACGGTTCCTCGGTTTCCAGCGCGAGGGAGGGATTAGAACCAATCAAAGTCCTTTTCCACTGGTTGGGCGGATTCAACGGGTGAACCTACACGCTCAACACAAAGCACACCTGCAACATTAATTGTCGTTGGTTCTGCTTCGCCATCAACCATTCTTTGACTTGTTCGGCCAACAACAACAATTGCTGAACCAATCCCGAAGTCCAAATCAATGTGTTCGGGAATCCAACAGGTCGTCATGCTGTCGGATTCAAAGTCCACTTCGGCATTTAAGTCCGTAATGTTGATGATTCGGTTTCCGTTCTTGGTTGGAGTCATGTTCATGTTGCACACCGTTCCATCCGTAATGACGAAACGCTCTTTGGATGGGCTACTTTGAAGCATAATGTGGGCTTTGTCAATTTCAACCAAAGCCGTGATATGCTTTTCAAAGTGTTCCTTCAAGCAATCCTCAAAGGAGAAACCCGTCATATCTCGGTATGCGTCAGCCTCGGGGTCAATGTTGGAATTTAACATCAAACTCTTGAGCGTCGTATCGGTTGCACCGTAAATGTCCGTTCCGTTTGAACCAGCAACACAGATGAAATGAACCCATTCAAAGGTGTTTGGAGCGAAGTCAATCCCTCCTTGGTTTTTGTAGGAAAAGAAATACGGGCGCATATCCTCGCCAGCAACCGAACCAAAGAAAATACCTGTTCGGCGGAATTGTTCCTTTGGCAAAGGCTTACCGTAATTGCTGTTCTTTCCACCATTCATGTAGGTGGCGGTTGAATCAAGAGGAATGTAGATTCTGCCGTCTTCAAGAGTTTCTGCTCCTTCGGGCAAAGTGCTTACAACTTTTTCTTCATAGTTCCCATTGAAGTAGCGAGACACCGTAAATTTGCCAAGGGCATTTTCAACGGCAACGGCCACAATACCTTTCTCAACAGCACTTTCCGAATCCCGAAGGTATTCTTCCTTTGCTTTGTTTCGGTTCCACGACATCATATCGCGTGGTGCATCAAGAGACAAAAAGAATCCAAATGCTGGCTTGAAGAGAGAATCGCTTTGTTGTTGCTTTCCGCTTGATGCAGAACGCTTCGCATTTGCGACATAGTTTCTCCATAGTCCCAGTCCAATTGGGTTGTTCGTCTCAATGTGGCTTTCGCTACAAATCTCGGCAAACTTAGCGTTTGCCTCTTCGGTGTTAAGACCAAGAATCTTAGCACCTGCTTCTATTTCTTTCATAGTTTTTTCGTCCATGTTTTTTCACTTCCATTTTTGTTTTTTTTTGTTTTACAATAGTTGTCCAACCATCCATGATAATAACACTTTGGGGGTCATACTATTGGAACGGTATTCGCATTCTCCGACTGTTCGGAGAAACTTAAATTTCAAGGTGCTATCAAGCCCCTTTGAGTTAATGATTGCATCATGCAATCCAAGACAGACTTCTTTAACAGTTCTGCCTTTGTATAACATATCATGTAATTCACCTAATACATTTGCATTTTTATTTGTAATCTTTATTAGAATTTTATGGTATTCTTCCAATGATACATCTATTTGTCGTTGAAGGGTAGAGTTGCTTGCTTTGGCCGCTTGAATCTCGGTGATTGCCCTCCGCATATCACCATTCATGGAGTATATAAAACCCGCTAACTCTTCATCGTTGAAACGACTTATTTTCTCTTTTAGAAGAATATCTTTCACCATATCAAGCATATGTTCATTAGAAATTGACTTGAAATGGTAGTTTGCACATCGGCTTTGAAGTGCAAAAATGATTTTGTTTCTATCGTTGCAGGTAATAATGAAACGAATATTACTCGCATATCTCTCCATAATTCTCTTTAGAGCATTTTGAGCATCCGTTGTCATTCCATCCATTTCGTCAAGAAGCATCATACGGAAAGGAACATCGCCAATAGTCCCACTTTGAGCCACTTGGCGAATAGTAGTTCTAACAGTTTCAAGCCTTCTATCATCAGAAGCATTCACTTCAAAGAAGTTATCTCTGAAGTTATCTTTCAGAAACTCTTTAGCAATTACAATTGCCGCAGATGTTTTACCGTTTCCGGGATTTCCGTATAATAGTAGATTGGGCATATCCTGTGTTTCAATCCAAGATTGAGCGTCCATTACGAAGTGTTCTTGTCCTTTAATATCATTAATTTTTGTTGGTCGGTATTTTTCTGTCCATAGCATTTTTATCACCATATATAATCTTTCATGTGCATTTTTTTCTTGTATGCGCCTCTCCTACAAAGAAAGCAGAAAGCGTTTCTCGCAAGAGTAATTTTTGTATTCCCACAATTGGGACATTCTTTAATTTTCCAAACAGGCCTCACAGTTATCCTCTCCCTTCCAAGTCCATATAGCAGGATAAACCCCTTTCTTAGTTAAACGAGTAAAACCATGACATTTTGCTCCAAGAATACTTGTGATTTGTCCTTTTGTTGGTTTATTTCTCCAAGGCTTTGTTTTTCCATTTTTTGTGGTTGCAGTAATGTCTTGCAACAAATCATAAATCTGTTTTGTTGTCAATTCTTTACCAAGCATAACCTCTTTCATTTTCTTAGGGGCCATTACTTGCTTATTTTCAAAATTTAATTCTTTCATACAAAATCCTCCAATGATTTTTGCTGAACCTTAATAGGGTCAGTCTTCTTTCGCCGTTTCTTTTCACCAAGTTTGAGCAGACGACATTCTGCATTGTTCAACTTTGTTTTTGCCCAATCCTTGAATTCTTCATCTTGAAGTAATTGAGGCAGGAGTTTGGGGTTTCTTATTCCAAGCCTTCTTGATAGGCTCGGGACTTTTGAATATGTTCCTCTTCTCGGCATATTAACCCTTCCAATCATGTTTCCGGTGTGGGCATAGGAGAGCATTTCATAGAAGTATTGCTGGCTCCAACGCCTTCTCACTACACCATCAATAAAAACAAGTCGGTTAGGGTGCATATTCTCGCATAGCCAAGTAAGAATTTGAGTGTCGGATGGTTTATTAAACAACATCAAATCCTTGACCATATCCCGGTCTTTTGTCTTGAGAAAATCCATCACCAATGAGAAGGTATCTCTCTCATAGGAGAACGGTTCTTCGCTTCTTGGTGCAAGAGTTTCAATGGATTCTCTCAAGTGGTTCTTTGAGCCTGCTCGCTTGATTTGGCACATTGTTTTGATTTCCTTTGGAACGCTTTTTTCATTGACAGAAGTCAAAACTACTTGACCACGATAGTTTCGTAGGATTGTAAGAATAGCGTCCTTTTCTGGCTTGTAATGCACATCTTCAATGATGATTCCGCTATCAACGGGGATAGAACCAATATCATAATCAATTGAATTAGCATAGAAGATAACTGGGTCATTAACAAAAGTTTTCGCCTTTTGTGATTTGCCCGTTCCTACTTTGCCTGTAAGTAAAATTGGTCTTTTCTTAGTTAGTGTTGTCAGTCCCATTTAAAGCACCCTTTAATTCTAATATTAATTCTAATCCTTCCATTGTGCGGTGTTTCTTCATTAGCACAAGCCCTAATATTGTAATGAATGATTCCAAAGTATCATCGTGGTTTCGCCATTTAAGCGTATGACCATAGATAATTTTTGATACATTCTCAATGTTTGCGACTCCCCTTACCTTGAGGATGGGTCTTTTTCGTGTCGCTGATTCCTTTTCTTTGAGTTTGCTTTCAACACCATAAGTTTGAAACGCTCTTTGCATCCCAGAAAGAAATTCATAAGAGTCCATTCTTACATCAATACCGAGTTTTACAGAATATCCTATTCTCATCTTTTCATCCACTTGGACATTACAGAAGAATTGACCTTTCGCAAGAAGTATTCCTGCGAGAGTTTCCCGACTAAACATTGTTTTCAGTCTCCTTCATTCCCAAGTATTCTGCTTTATAGCGTAAATATGTGAAGCCGTCAAGGATAGTGCTTTTGACTATTTCCTCGTCTATTTCATTTTGAGCAATCCCAAAAATCATCCGTGTTCCTTGAAAACATTCAAGTAAATTTGCCTGTTCTTCTTTGATATTTTCAACAATTACTACAACTCTTTCTTTGATAATGTTCGTGGCATGGACAACGCGAAAATATAAACCACGGTTAATCACATCAATTTCTTCTTCGGTTGGTTCACCGTAAATAAAGAAAGTGTAGGTCTTAACAGAGTCATACTTCGCAAGCAGTTCATTTAATTCTGGATATAGAAACACTTTATCAGCCCTTGATATATTGTTCGTGTTCTTTCCAATACCCTGCAACTCTTTCATTTGTCTCAAGCCAATGAATATGGGCGGCAGTGATTCGGGCATCTCCACGCTCTAATGCGTTTTGTTCGGCGTTTGTTATCATGTTTGCGATGGCCGTTTCTGCCCACTCGTAGAGAAAATTCTTTGCCGTTCTTGAGATTTGAAGGTCAGTGTTGTCCTTCAAAATGCTGGTAAGGTTGAGTTTGCTTCGTGTTCGTGTTCGCTTTTCAACAACCTTTTCGGGAACGATGAGTTTTCCGTCCTCCATGTAAGGGCATTCTTTGACAGGGATTTTTGTTGGTCGGCCCTGTTCATGTAGAATGTTCTTGAGATGAGCAATACCGTTTTCAATTTTAAGGCAACGATAGGTATTTCTTTTTCCGTTGTTCACCATTACAGTTAATGCACCAACTTCAATCATTCCATAGCCTCCAAATCTCTTAGCGTGTTAATGTCAGCAACGAATTTATCATCACGAATACGCTTACATCGTGGGAATCTCAAACCAATGTTGTTTTTCGCGTCCCTTGAAATCAAATCAGCACGAACTTCAAGAACAACAACAGGATTCACACTGTAAGAATTATCCTCATAGGAAACAATATTCCTGCGTAGTGTGTTTGTTAGGGAAATCAAATCCATGTCGCTAAAACCTGTTCCAACATAACCAATGCTTTGGAAACTATTCGCTGTTGCTACACCCATTTCAAATGTAGCAAAGACATTTGCTTTCTTTCCTTCGCCGTATTGGGCAGAAAGAATCACAACATCAAGTTCAATCAAAGGTGGCTTATATTTCGCCCAACCCTTTGACCGCTTTCCTGCTTCATACGGGAGAGAAGCGTCCTTAACAATAATACCTTCAAAACCTTCATTGATTGCGACATTGTAGAAAGCCATCACATCTCCACCCTCGGGCATTCGTTGTGCTTGGTCAGGATTGTCCTTAAATCGCTCAAGGCGTTGGTCATAGGGCAAGTCCATAATCGTCTCGCCAGCCCACTTTAGACAGTCAAAAATGACCCATTTTACCTTAACCCTCTCCATGGCCTCTTCAACATTTTTTGAATGCACACGGGTTCCCATCAGTTTGTGTTCGGCAGGAGAGCCATTCTCATTGATTGGGTAAATCTCACCATCAAAAATGACATTATCAACTTCATAATTGCGAACAATTTCTACAACATCTGGGAATTGCTTTGAAACAATTTTGCCTTTGCGATTGAAGATAATAACTGATTGACCTTCTTTGTGGATTTGATAGCGGTTTCCGTCATACTTGAAATCAACAATTTTCTTTGTTGGCCACTTATTCATAGGTAAGTCCTTTGCGAGCATGGGCTTGATGAAACCACCGTGGCTCAAAGTCATTTGAGGTTCTTCACCCATGTTGTAATAGGTTGAAACCATATCCACTGAATTGAAATTCAAATGCTTCTTGACTTCTGTAATCTTCTTGCGATAGTATCGTGCAAGAATCTTCTCAACAGTGCCACGGTTAATTCCGTTTCTTGGTGTTCGCAACCAATAACGAACAAACCAGCGGCGTTCATTTGCAGACATATTGAGCATAGCCTGTTCAATCATTCGGTATTCCTTAGAGTTAAACTTGCCACAATTCAATTCAAGAAGCCGGTGAATATAATTCACCGAATACTTCTTTTGTGATTCTGCGGAAGGGTCTAACTGATAGACCACTTCGCCCAAATCGTTATGTAAATACATCTCGTTTTCAATTTCATCATCAAACATTTCAAAAATACTTGAAACCCACTTCTTTGCTTTCGTCAAAGCGATACTGTTTGCCTTTAGTGTATCTTTGTCCAAGATACAGAAAACCGTATGCTTGGGGCTGGTTTGCGTATTAAAACTCTCCATTCCCTCGGAAAACATTTTCACGGTTTCCGTTGGTGTTTTTCGGTCGGTCGCTTGTAGTAGTCTTGCTAAATTCGCCCATGTCATTTGTAATCATCTCCTTATTATTGTTTATTTCTTTTATCAGTTGCTTTAGAAGGACACTGATTCTCCCTTCATTCTTTTCAGAATAAGTCCACATGGCATTTGCCAAATAGACCCAATCACTCTTCTTCATCTTTAGCACCTAATATGCCGAGAAGTCGTGCAAAATTGACAGACATATTGTGTGCCAATTCGGTTTCGTTCATTTTGTTTCGCTCAAGAAGTCTTTGTCCAAGCAACATCAATGATGCTTGAGTAATTGCTGGCGCAACTTTGGCAAGTGAACCGTTATCTTGAATTTCCCAATAACAAACGAATGTCAATCGGGTGTGGTGTCCAGCGTTCACCGATTCATTGTAGCCAAAATTAAACATATCCAAGAATCGCCCCTCAAGGTTCTTCTTTTTCTTCTTCGCCCATGCGTTAAAACGCTCATCGTTTATTGCGATTCGGTATAGAATTTCAGTCATTCCTCTTCCTCCTTCCAATTAGCGTTTCGCAGGGCCTCATTGAGAGCCACCTTGAATCGTAAATAAGCCAATTCAACATTTTCTTTTTGGATTCGGCTTCCACGACCACCAAGCGGAGGCATAGATTGTTCAACGAACAACAAAAACTCATCAACGATTTCACCACAATAACGGGTGGCTAAACCAACCGCTTCATATGTGATACTTCTTCCTTTACAGTGATTGTTGATTGCGGCTACTCTCATCGCATCTTCAGTGTGTTTCTTAAATATCTTCATCTAACTCTCTCCTTAATATTTCATATAACATTCTCGCTTCTTCAAGGTTTAAGCGAATACCTTTTCTTGTCGGTTTATCATTTTGAAACCAACGAATATCAAACACTTCAATGTTCCAGTAGTTTCCTCGTTTGACAATAACTTCATCCTTTTCGTTTCGGATGATTCGCCCTGAAATTTGCAGGTCGCTCAATTCATCCACCCCTGTTTGAATTTATCCAATTCTTGACGAGAAGTAAAGTATTTGGGCGTGTCTAAATCATCAAGACGATTCACAACCCAACAAACCCCACCAAGAGAAGAAATCTGCACAACTTCATATTGGCCTTGATTCAATTCAAGGACTTCAATAGTATTAATCTCGGGGGTTAATCCATACTTCTTGGTCAATTCATTCGCAACCGTTTGAATGTTTTCAGCCACATACTTGATGATGTGCGCTCTTTGAATGGGAATCTTCGGAGCAACATCAATAGCCAAATGTCCTGTCATTTTACAGACATGGCATTTATTTCCTTCACAAATGGGGCATTTTATCTGTGCTTTGTGTGGTGCTGGTAAAACCACAGTAATTGCCTTTTTCATCATCGTTCCCTCCATTCAACTCTCAGTCGGCCATCGTCTTCTTTGATTAGAATACACATTGTTCCATCAGAATAAACGGTGGTCATTCTTACAATTTCTTTATCCATATTTATTCCTCTACCAATACTGCTACTTCCGTAGAATAAAACAATTGAGCAATTGACATGGCGGCAAGAAGGCTATTCTTCGCAACCTTTACTGGGTCAAAGACTCCCTCTTCTTCCAAGTTAGCCATTTTACCTGTCAAGGCATTGAAGCCCATAGGGTATTTTTCGGGAGGAACGGGGGATAGATTGCTATTCTCAAAGAGTGCTTCATAGGGGGCGGTCATGGCATCCTTAAACCAATTAGGTGCATCAATTCTCCGAGCAACCTCCATCAAAGCACGACCTCCACCAACAACAATACCTTCTTCTAAAGCGGCTTTTGTTGCATTCAAAGCATCATCAAGGCGTTCTTTCTTCTCAAGCATTTCAATTGATGAAGAAGCACCGACTTTGATTGTAGCGACCTTTCCACGAAGGCGAACAATACGGGACTTAAGACGAGCCGCTTCAAAGCCTTCCATTGATTTGACTTGTTCCTTCAAGTAATCAATTCGGTTAAGTGTATTTCCTTGTCCACCAATCAAAACGGTTCTTTCCTTTGAAATAATAATGCGCTCGCATTCTGCTAAATCGCTCTTGACAAATTGAGAGGCACTATCCTTGCTTTCTTCGGTGAAGACTTTACCGCCCATCAAACATTGAATGTCTCCTAATTCATCCAATTGTTGGTCGCCAAAGTTAGGCGCAAGAACAACCGCACATTCCACAGTTTTGTTAATGATGTTTGCTAGTAGGTTGTTCAATGCTGAACCGTCCATTCCCTTACAGAAAATAACAAGTGGTCTGCTCTGATTTGCCGCATACTCCAACAATCCGATAATGTCCTTAAAGTTTCTAAACTTCATATTTGACATAAACACCAAAGGATTTTCAAATATTGCTTTACCGTTGGGTTGATTTGCCATCAAATGGCTGATGTAGCCTTCGGGAATCTGCATTCCTTCTCGCACAACCAATTCGGTGATATGAGTTTTTGATTCTTCAACAGTCAAAGCACCCTCACGACCTACTTCTTGAATCCCTGCTTGAATCAAAGCACCGAGGTTTGGGTCATTATTTGCCGCAATCGTGGCAACATTGAGAATATCATCATCCTCAATTTTAATTGACAACTCATTCAATCCCTCAAGCATTTTCACTTTCAAGTAATCAAGTGTTTCATAAAATTGATGAGCATTCATCTCTGGTAATTTAGCAATTTTCTTACAAAGCATTCTCGCAAGAATACAGGCCGTTGTTGTTCCATCGCCTGAACCTTCTTGGGCTTTACTTGCTAGATTTTGAACTAATTGAACTCCCATTTGAACATAAGGGTCTTCGTGAGAAATATACTTTGTAATCGTCACCCCGTCATTAATGACAACAGGGGGATTATTTTGTAGAATAACTGTTTTTGCTTGTGGGCCAAGTGTTGGTTGAACCGTATCGGCAACCAAGTTAATTCCCTGCAATAGTTTTTGCTTTACTTCTTCTCCGTTGATAATCATTCAACCACCGCCATAACCATTTCATAAGGTACAAATTTGTAGCCATCGTATTCTTGAATTGTTTTCGCCATGGAAAAAATAATCGTTTTTCCTACGAGGTTTTCATCACAAGAACAAGACAATACTTTACCCAAATTGTTTTCCTTCATGGTGATAACACCGTGGCTTTGGACTTCTTGCTCAACAATCACATAATCATTCATGGCCTTCATTCTTCTTCCTCCGTAGGAACAGCAACCCAACTACGACGAGTAGTGGAAATCCAAGTATAGACATGAGTTTTGTAAAACTCTTTCAATTTCTTGTCCTTTTCAGTTTGCTTTGATTTAGCCCATTGAATCCCTCTGTTCTCTCGGGGCTTGTTCTTATCTTTTGGATGAGCCGCCTTATGACGGGCGATTCTCTCTCTAACAGAGAGAGTTTCAGCATCCTTCATAGGTCGGTCTGGGTATTTTGCGGCAGTATCTAATCCTGTTTTTCTTGTCATTCTTCTTCACCTCTTGGTCTTTGTTGTATTTGTGCCGGTTCTCCATTCTCATAGATTTCCAGTTCATTTTTGTTGTGCTTACTCCAAAAGCCATAGTGTCCTTTTGTGGACATTTGACTTCCGAGAACATAGGCACATTCCATGTTCTCTTCCCAAATGTTGATTGTTCTCCAATCAGTGCCGCTAAAGTAGGCGGCTCCAAATGGGTGAGTGTGAATCCAACACTTGATAGGAAGTTTCATTCCAATAAGTGTTGAAGGGTCAATTGTCAAGTAATCAACATAGCCTGATGTTCCAGTGGAAACATAGATGTCATTCTTTGAATCAATCACTGCTTGGACTTCAAAACCGGGCAATAATTCAGTAGAAGCATACCAAATAGCATCATGCAAAGCCAGCGAATGTTCAGCGTCTTGAACAACAGTAAAGTCTTCCCAACTTACTGTTGATGTTGCTTCCATCAAACATTTATTCCATGCTTCTTCAACATAACGAACCGCTTCAATTCGTCCTTCTGCAATTTGCTTTCTTCGCTCTACAATTTGTTTTGCTCTTTCTTCGTTATTCATATTATTCACCTTATTATTTTTAAGCCATTCTTCATAGCCTTGTTCCATCAACCATTCGTCATATCCCGAATCATCGTCGTCGGGATTCTCACGAATAAACCAATCTCCGCTTTTGCTCATTCTTCTCCACCTCGGAGACGCATGAGTTTGTCGTTGAGTTTGTTCATTTTGGCAATCAAACGCTTCTCCTTACGGCTTGAAGGAATTTTTGGGACATAGGGTTCCCTGCGTTCTCGGACGGTCATAGCGGCCTTCTTAACTAACTCTATGTGAGTTAGTTCTGTGCTATCAATCAATTGTTCAAGACGACCTGCACATTCAGCATAACTACGACCAAAGTATTCTCGCACCTCATCAATGCTCATATCATAGAAATTAACCAACAAAAAGTAATCGTTCTCTTCATTCCAACCCGATGAATAAATCTGGGTTTCGGTTTCTTTTGCGAGCGTTTCTTGAAGTTTCTTCCACTTCATTTTTGTTGCGTGTGCAGAACGCCTATTCCCAGAAATTTCTTCAATCTTATTAGCGATTGATTCAAATTCCGATGAGTATTCCAACTTCAACAAATATTCTTCTTCTTCTTCTGTCCATTTTATTCCTCGGCTCATACATTCACCACCATGTATTCTCTTACTTCTTCACCGTTAAACCAGCGTTGAATCCATTGTGCGCCTAATCCTGCAATTGCGACTTGCATATAATGAACGCCTTTATTTGTTCCATCCCAAGAATCACCTTGACAACTAAAAGAACCTTCTTCACCAGCCAAAAGCATATCATACATTTTCGGGTCTGCCTTATGACTCACAAGTGCGGCATTCCTGCCCTGCGCTCGTAAGTCAAGCCATTTAACACTTGTGTTGTAAAGGGTTCGTCGCAACCCGATGTTATCAACACAACAAATAATCAAATCATATCCTTGCATTTGTGATTCTGCAAGGATAGGATAGGGGCTTGCATGATTGACAGAACCATACTCGTCTCTCATAACATATGCTTTGTTTTGCCCAACATGGCCTTTCTTGAAATTTTGATAGGACATATTCTTTTGTTCCACCTTGTCTGGGTCTGCAACGGAAATGTCATACATTCCTGCTCTGTGTAAAATAGGAATTAGAAAACTTCCAATTCCACCTGCTCCAATTACTAATACTTTTCTCATTATTCCCATCCTCCATTTTCCATTGTGTATTTTACTGTTTCTAAATCCCAAATCCTTTGACATTCAAGACATTCTGCTGTTTTATCTGTTGGTTTCCAATGAACCACCGTTGGATGGTCGCCAAAATGAACATCGGCGCAAATGCAACTGAAACCCAAAATTAATCTATCTTCTCTCATATTTATTCCTCCTTAAAACGATTTGCCATGCATAAACTCACGGCTTTTATTGTATTCAATCTTAGCGAGAATCGCACCCGCTACATCTAAGTCTTTGCCAAAGGCATAATCCATGATGCGAATAATCACATCTGCTAATTCTTCTTCAACACTGGTAAATTCAATGATTTTATTTGAAGAGGGATTATCGTTTCGCATGGCTTCCAATGCCTCCGATAATTCGGAATGCATCAGCGCAATTGCTTCTCCATCATTTCTTTCTTCTTTCCAAAAACCATGATTCACCGCATTGGTGTAAATTGTTTTTGCTAATTTATTCCATTCTTTTTCAAACATCTGTTTCACCTATTTTATTTACATCTTTGCCTCTTAATTCTTTAACCGAAGTTTTCCCAATCAAGGCTAAAAGGGACTTAGTTTGCTCGTAAACACATGAATGATGATATTCACAGGCTTCGCTGATTTTCTTTCGTGTTGGTTCGCTTCTTTCAAAGACATTCGTTGTAATCCAACAAATAGAAGCATAGTAGGATTTACTCTTTGTAAAGTTGCTATTGCTCACAATGTTTTCAAAGCGAGCCAATACTTCCAAACATTGTTGGAGATAAACCCTGTCTTTGGTTATCTGCAACACATGATACTCTAACTGATATGCTGGATTAACTTCCGTGAAGTTAATTTGATTGCGATACAACCCGTTGAGTTTGCGAACAATTTTACGAACTCGCTTTGGGTTCACTTCAAATTCTTCCATGACTTTCTTCAAAGGAATGGGTGTCCCTCGCTCTTTTAAAGCATAAAAAACGACCGCAGTAGCCCTATCTTCATAGGAAAACTTTCCGAACAATCCTTTACGGTATGCTTCCATGTAGATTTTTTCCACCCTTTCCTTCAAAGAATCGGAAGGAGAGAAATTGGAAAGAACCATGCTACAATGCATCAAAGCCTGCTGAATATTTTGTGGGATTACATTCTGCTTAAACCGATTAAACTTGTAAGAACCCTCTCCAGTGATAACTGAACCGAGATGGCCCTTATCAGCAGAATGAATATTCTCACCAGCACTGTTCAAAATATGAACAGTTTCCTCAAACATTTCAGTGATGATTACAAGACCACACCCGTTGCAGATGTGTTCTCCCATCTCTTCATCAAAACTACTATCACAAATCCCGCACTCGTCGCATTTCTTCATTTTCATCCATCCTATTTTCATTTGGTTCGCTTTTAATGTAAGACTTAATAGTGCCTACAATTTCAATGGTAAAGTTATCGTTGAGTAGTGCCATCGCTCTTGCGGCGAATTGGTCGCCAATTGAGGAATCGTCGTTTGCATTATCAATACAAATTGCACCACGCCAAGCCAATTCGCCTTCGTGGTTAGGTTGCCAAACATAAGTAGATACATTCTGTGTTCCCGTTGCTTTGTAGGATTGCGTGTTCAACCACCAATCATACCCATTACCTCGGACAAACAAACTCTTGAGGCGGTTCTCATCATCCCAAACAGGGAACAATCTATCTGGGCGTTGTTCAACCATTTCATTGATTAATTCAAAGGCTCGCTTTTCCACAATGTCCTGCTTTCTGTTCTGTTGAAGAAAAGCAATCATCAACGACAATTCAGCATTTGATGGTTCACGCTTCACCAGTTTCGCAAAGAGATTCTTCGGTGAAGTGTAGGGCCAATTGCCACGCTTTAATCCGTGGACATAGAAATTACAATACTTATCTAATTCCTTGAAAGTGATTTCTCCCCAAAGACCGTCGCTGATTTCAATAGCGCAAACATCGTGAGCGATTCTTTGCACATTTAAACGAACATCGTGTCGTTCATATTCTTCATAGAAGAAGAATGGGAGGCGGTTCTCAAGAACATAAGATACATTCTCGGGAATCTGCAAGTTTCGCCAAAGGACTTTATTTAGTTCCGCCGCATCATCAGTAAAGCAACTTCGGAAAATGACTCTTGCGAGAATGTCGCAGAGATTATCCAAAGAAACATAGATACCGTTTAGATGGTGGCGACCGCCCTTCTTTTGAAGAAAGACGGTTAATTCTTTAATCTTGAGAGTGGTAGTAATATTCTTTGGAATACCTGCGTAGGAATAATATCGGGAACGCCTCTTCTTCTTGAAGAGAGTCCCAATCTTTTCTTTGATTCCTTGATGAACAGGGTCTTTTGACCGATGAGAACCACGGTGAATCCGTATTCTTCCGTTTGCTACAGGCAAACTACTATAATTGAAAATATCACTTTCAATCGTGGTTGAGTAATGGGTATTAGAATCGTCAGGTTTTTGAATTTCTAAATTGTATTTTGGCATATTATCACATCATGTATATATTTGTATTATCTTTGTTGCATCTATCATGCATTTCGTTTTTAATTTCATCTGGTGAGTATAGTTTATTCCCGCATACTCGGCATTGGGTGGCAACCATGTTGCCCTTTCTGTTGTTCTTTGTATATTTAGGATTCTGTTCTTTCATAGTCAATCCCCAATAAATCTTTGATAACTTGTCTATCTTTACAAACTAAACAATTACCTTCACAGTTTTTATTATGATAGTTTAACATCTCACGGTATTCTGTTGTTCTTCTGTTTAAATACTTAGAGAAACCTTCTTCAACGGCTTCGTTTCTGTTCCATAAAGTATCGTAAATGCTTTGAGTTAAAGAAAATATGCTGTAATAACCTACATCGTGCTTTGCATAAGAGGCCCATCTCTTGATTCTTTCAAAGTCTTTTACATTCATTTCATTGAATATTAGAATACAATTGCTTAGTAATTGATTTGTCTTTTTTCTTTCTGACAAAATCAACACCTGTATTTCTTTCGCAGGGGTATTTTGGTAAGGTCGTCAAAAGAGAACAGCAACTCTTTGCCGTCCTTTGTTAAGACCCATTCCTTTTCTGCTAAGAAAGTCCAGTTGTTAAAATCATTTATTGCGTATTCCCATTTGTTTAGTAGTTCTTCCACTGAATTAAACTCTTGTCCTTTGTATTGAACAACAGTATATCCTTTTGCCCAAATATAGCCACGCTTTGCTAATGCAATAACATGGTTATTAGGGTAAAAGTCTGGTTTGAACACCACGACATTTTCGTGAATGAAGGGGTTCATCATTTTCCAACCCAAAACATTGAGTTGGAGTTTGAGGGCTTCGGGCGATATGAAGTATTTGTAATCTGGCTCCATCACCCAAAAAAGGGGATGCCGTCATGTGGTCGGACACAACGACACCCCCAAGGGTATAGGAAACAATCGGGGAGGGTTTCAGTAGGCCCCTCCAACGATTGCGGGAGTTAAGTCCACAGATTGAACCGTGTCCCAGTTAATTTCGTTAATGCCTTCACGGGCAACCATCTCACCGTCCACGAACACCCAATGCGTTGGGTGGTCATGAATTTGTTCAATGACTTCCTTAGCCTCAATGCTAAGGGTCGTGTGGCCAGTCTCGTTCAAAATTCGTAGTGTAATCATCATTCTCACTTCCTATGTTCTCCTATGTTTTGTTTCCTATTTAAATCCCGCTATACCTCGGGGTCGTCGCCGTCATACAAAAGTCCGACCAATGCCACGCCAACGACAGGGACAGTTATTGCGATTGCCCCGTAAATAATATTCTTCATCATTCCCATTTCATTCACCTCTATTGTGTAATAGTTCCTTTATTTTTTCACTTGCGAATTTCTTTGAGGGGATTTCTCCTTCCCAACCTAAGTCTCGCAAAAACTTAACCTGCTTATTTGTCGGAGGATTTTCCGACATAATTTTCTTCAATGTGCCCAATTGAGCATTTGATAATTCGTGGCGATTAGTGAGACGCACACGAATTGAATTCAAGAATTCGGCTTCCCACGGATTAGATGCAAAAGAATCATCAAACACAGGAATACCGTAGAAACCACACATATTCTTGAATGACTCCTGCGGAGCAAGAGCCAATTCTGCCATGTCCCTTTTCATCCGTTTGGCTTTGCGCTCTGCCTCTATCGCCAAACGCTTTTCTCGTTCTTCTTTGGCTTTGCGCTCTCTTTCCGGTGCGCCCTTTTCCCATTCAATGCGGGCCAGCCTTGCTCTTTCTCTTTCCTCTTCTTGCCTTTTCTTGCGAAGGTTAGCCTTGTCTTCCAAATAGGCCAAGCGGTCTTCACGCTCCTTCTTCCACGCCTCAAATGCTGGACGCATAGAAACGGATTGAGCAAAGAACAGAGATAAGTCCATCATCAATTTCTCGTTAGGATAACCACGGGTTTTGATTTGTGCTTTCGGATTGTCGGGGTGGTTCCACCGCCAAACAATTGAAGCCATCTCGTAATCAATGCCAAAGGTTCCCTTACCCTTCTTTCGCAGGACTTTTTGAGTTTCATGGCGTTGATACTTGTCATTATACCCATAATGCTTCTCATATACATTGTGCCAAACATCAATCTCTTTCACTGCATCAAACATCGTTGTGAATGCCGTACCGTTTTCTTCCCACCACGCTTCTGCTTTCATTGAACCTACACGCTCTTTCAGCCAAATCTCAACCTGTTCATCCGAAACTTCGGCAAGGTTGATTTTCTTCTCTTCTGCAATCTGTCGCATAATGAGGTATGAATTGATATGGTCACTTCCAACAATTTCTTCAACACCGTTTTCAGTGTTCCGAATGCGGAAATGATAAACGATTGGGTGTCCACAAAGGCAGTAATTATGATGAGATGATTCGCTTACCCAATCTGGCATATCGGCGGAACCTGCCCACCAAACATCACCAGTAGCAATCCATTCTTCTTTTGCCTCTTCATAATTGTCAGCAACGGATAATTCCGTCATTCTTCTAATGAGAATTTTATCCCATCGTCCTTCGCCTAATTGTCTTCGCATTTTTATTCCTCTCCTTTGGGTAATTCAAAGCCCATGATTTCCACCACTTTGTTATTCACGGCAATAATTTGGGCTTGTAGTTTTGTAAGTTGAATTTGAGTCTCCTGCTTCACAAATGAAAGCAAAGAATCTCCCATGACTCTATTCACTTTTTCGCTCACCATGCTCTCAATGATAGTCTCAAGCATTTCATTCTTTTTCTCAAGTTTTTCAATGCGGTTTTCAAGACGCATAAACTCTGTTTGTGCTTTACGGTTTGCAGAAGCAAGAGAGGTCTGCGCTTTTTTGAGGTAAAAACACTCTTCGCACTTTCTAAAATTAGTGTGTGCTTCTCTCTTAAGGTTCTTTGAAGTGTATAACTTTCCGCATACTTCACAAGTCATCATTGTAAAAACTCCCTATCTTCTTTTTCAAAGTTAAACTGTTCTTGTAAATAACTTGTAAGAATCGTATCCATTTTTTCTTGGAGGGATTCAAGAATCCCTGCAATAATTCTACGATTAAGACTAATCCATAACTTGTGGTAGGTGTTAATCACCACTTTAGGTTCGTCATTCTCATTATAACTGATAACGATTGGAGGCATCTCCTCACTATCAATCAGTCTAAATTCTACTTTCTTCATTGGTTTTGGTTGCATTTTTATTTCTCCTTTATTTTTGAATGGTGGGCGTATCAGGATTTGAACCCGAATCTCCGGCTTAGAAGGCCAGAATGCTATCCTATTACACCATACGCCCTGTTATCATCAGCCAATATATGCGCTACAAATAGCCAGCGCATTGACTAAATCCTTTGACTTGGTTATTTCCTCAAGCCTACTTAAATCCCTCTCTCGCTCAAGGTAAACCTTAGCCACGACATGGGAAGCCAGTATTTGGGCGAGTTTCTCGGGACTTGCATTTCGCAACAACCGAGACAAGTCCTCGGCTACATTGTCTTGATAATTCAATTCCGACAAACAATCCCAACACTCCACGGAAACGGGAGCATCAGCGTGTCGGTCATAAATAGTATAATTTAGTCGTCCATTACATTTTTCACATTCATTCATTATTTTCACCTTTGGTTAGTTCCGTTAAGCAACGATAGCAATAGTGTTTTTTGTGTCCTATCACCACATTACAAGCAATACATCTCTTTTGCATCTCACTCACCAGTATATTCTTGATGATAAAATTCATATCCGCATTTAGGACAATGGCACTTGTGTAGGCCAACTTTAACTCTTGCGGCTAAGACTATTGCATTACATTTACTACATTCAATCATATTTTCATCTCCTTTAGGGGCATTTTTGGTTTTCGTGCATTGTAATTTTGCACATATTCATTATATTTGATAGCATATTGATTTGCAGGAAACCATTCGGGTCGCCTGTCTTTTCGCCATTCGGCAAATTTCCACTTACCTTCAAGGTAATAGTGGCGGTAAGACTGAATCACAAATTCCCATTCAGTCAAGAAAGTGTTGGGTATTCTGTATTCGTCAGCCATAGCGATAGATACTGGAGAGGCTTCTTTCCAACAACCCTCTTCCATGAAATGGTCGCCCCATGTTTGAAGAATGCGAGCATAACTGCCGTGGGTTTTGCCATATCGGTATGTGTATTCTTCACAAAGAGCAAGAGCGTGTTGCATAAGCCAATCAGCATTGTGTGGATTTTGCCTCGCCCAAATGGTTGAGGGATGGTTGAGCATGGCTGGCTTCATCAGTTTTGATTGAGAGCAAGCATGAAATTGTTTCAAATCACGCAAGGCTGGTTCTTCTCCATACTTTGCAAGATACTGAAAGTAAAGTGCATTTGTGTGAATCATTTGACAGGATTCTGTGGGCATTTTGACAATGTGCTTATCCAGCATTTGTCGTGCCGCTTCAACAGGATTCTTTGATAGTGCAAAGATATTCAAATCATCGCCTCTTTACATATATGTTCACAATCAAAACAAAAAATAACTTGTTCCATAACATCAATACTTACACCCAAAGGTTTGGAACATTCAAAACAAATAACTTCATTCATTCTTCCACCTCATCATATGTTGCTTTTTGCATCCAATATTGATACCAATACATGGACATTTTAAGAGAACTAAAGTTCTCAGCAGAAGGGTTGTCTTTAAACTTGGTCAAATCTTCTGTAAGCATTTGCCTAAAACCTAAAACTTTGATTCTTATAGTTTGTTCATCTGTTGGTTGATGAACAGGCCCATATCTTTCCTCTTGTATTTTCCTAATCATTAGTTCTTCATTCATTTTATCACCATTCTTTTTATTGATATTTGGAATGCTTCGTGTGGGCGCACTCCTTTGGCCCTTAATTCTTTGTAGATTTCTCTTCTACGCATTTCGTGTTCAATCGGTCTGTTCAAATACTCCGACTTGAACAGGCGCAGGGAGTCTTTGCGGATTATATCTTTCATATACTTCTTCATAGCAATCATCACATATTGGGATTATTATTTTTTCATTGGATGGTTCTTCGCCAATTGGCTGAAACCTTATTTGCATATAGCGGTTTGCTTCAAGAAAGCAATTGCCGCATCGGATGATGTTTCTTTCCACCACCTTGTATTTTCTTAACCATTTGAATATCATTCCAAGTCCAACTTAGTTTGGTTTCCATTCCAAGTGATTTCAATGGGCATACGATAGGTTCGTTCACCAATCGCACCGCATTGTAAACAAATAAAGTGTTGGTGAATTGTATTGTAGCCATTTTCAATTTCCCCCAAATCTTCTGCGGTTAATTCATAATCATCGTGTTGGCAATTCATTCTTCTTCCTCCAATGCTTCTTCAACAGCCTTCCTTGCTCTTGAAAGAGGGCTTCTCCAACCTCGCTTTCCTTTGGGATAAAGACTTTCATAACTCCTAAACCAACTCATTCTTCCACCTCTGGCAAATCTGTGTATTCCATGATATAGTTATCATTAGCAAACCAAGCAATATGTTCTAATTCAACGACTTCATCACGCCATTTGTGCATGATAAAACGCATAATCATTTCGTTCCACAATTCGTAGTCCATTAGGAAACTAACTTTGTCCAAATCTGACCACTTATCTGTAATTTTCATAAATTCTTTATAATTCATTTTTATTTCTCCTTTGTTTTCTTTAGGGCTTCGCACCCATTTGAGCGTCAATTTTCTCCGTTGATTTACGCTTACACCAACCATACAGGGGAACAAACCCTTGGAGTATCAGTTAATTGCAGGGCGAGGCCCCACAAAGAACAGGCTTTCTTGCGCCCGAGTGATTGCTACATAGCAAATGTTGTTCTCTTCGTGTCCACCCTTTGGGTGAGGCATTCTTTCAGTAGCAAGAATATAAACTCGCTTGGCTTCAAGGCCCTTTGATTTGTGAACCGTTGAAAGCATGATTTCGCCTTTGTCGTTTCCATCAAATACCCGCTTGATTTCCTCAATGATTCCACCAACGGTTTCTGCTTTGTTCACAAAGATGCGAATACAATCGCGCCTATCCTCAAGAGCAAGTGCTTGGTTCTTCTTATTCTGTTGCATCAAGCGATTGTAGTTATAGTCAAAGTCTGCTTGAAACAAGCCAAGAAATTCATCAACACCCATGTTGTTGTTCTTTGAAATTTTCTTCACTGCATTAACTAGCCCTTTAGTCATATCTCGTCCGAGAATGTAGGCAGACTTTCCTTGAGAAATCAAGTCATAGAAAGCCCCAACCAAAGGTGCATTGTATCGGCAAAGAACCATATCATTTCGTTGCGGTGCAAATGGAGCATTAACAATTACTTGACCCTCAATAGCGTTTGGTGCTTGGTGGAAATCACCAACATATCGGTTTGCTTCTTTCACAACACTAACAGGGCAACGCCATGAAATACTCAAAGGCAATTCAACAATTTCACGGTCTGATTCTTTCATCAATCGTTGCTTGAACATATTCATTGAATTGCTGTCAGCACCACGAAAGCCGTAAATTGCTTGATTTGGGTCGCCAACAATAACACATCGGCCACCATTCACCACACGGGAAATTAATTCTCGTTGTGCTTCATTGAAATCCTGTGCTTCATCCACGAAAAGAATATCATAGTGAGGCATTGGATAATTGTTCACCAATGGAAGCCAAATCATGTCGTCAAAGTCAATTTTATTTGTTTGAGTTTTTGACAGGTTAAGAATAGCGGGAATTGCACCAATCGCTTGGTTTTCTTCACGAATTGATTCAAAAACAATGTTAAATTCGTCAATCAATTGACGAATTGATTTTTTATCTGTTGCTTCAACCAAAGAACCCTTGATAAGAGAAACTAATTTACTCAAAGGCGCAGTGTAGTAGTCCTTGCCCAACAATTCTTGAATGATATAGTGCGTTTTGCGCCCATCCACTTTAGTTCGGATTCCAGCATTTCGGATTGCGGCAAAGCCAAAAGCGTGGAATGTTTTCGCATCCACATTATCGGGCAACCTGTTTTGCAGTTCGGTTTGAATTGATTTGTTGAAACAAAGGAAAGCCGCATTGTTTGAATCAATGCGGTTTGCGGCTTCAACAATTGTTGAAGTCTTTCCTGTTCCTGCTCCAGCATTCACAATCACATGGCTCTCAGTTTCCACAATAGCGTGGAAAATCTCTTCTTGTTGTTCGGTATGTTTCATATTTTCACCTTTTTATTTTTACTAATATTTGAATAGGAGGGGAGGGAGAACAAAACCGATTTCTCGGTCATATCTCTAAAAGGCCCCTGTTCTGCGACCTCCCCATGATGTAGTGCTAAGGGCAGGATTTGAACCTGCGAACCATTACGGACAGGAGTTTAAGCCCTGCGCGTTTAACCATGCTCCGCCACCTTAGCGTTTGTTTGATGTTTTGTTTCCGCATTTGTGATTGTAGCGGAAGGCTGACGGTTGCCCCGAACATCAAAGGGACGGGGGCGGCCCCCCTTATAAGAGCCGCCGTTCACCCGACCCCCTCGGAAACAGAGGTAAAGTCAGAGAATAAAGACTTCTAAAGCGATTGCTCCAATTACGAGTATAATGCCAGAAGCCCACATTAGGCGACTCTTAACATTGTTTGGCGGATTGCACTTCTTATTCAGGCAGTAGTGGCTAGTAAGTAAAGCACCTTGATGAACATAAGTCTCAAGTAAATGATTAGAACCTTCGGGAATATCAATTCCGCAAGTTTGACAGATAGTATCTTTATCTGCCTTAACATACACTTCTTCAATAAGTTTCATACTACTCACCCAAAGGGGGTGGGAGAAAACCTTTAGGAAAGAACTCGCAACCCAAGCGAAAGAACCTGTTAGGTTTTTTTATCTTTAGCCAAACTCCCATGAAAGAAAGGGAGAACAGGGGGCCTTAGCCCCCCATTCCCCGTTGTTCAAGTCAGAGACTTGGATTAGGAACAATTCCTAATTTGGCTCACTCTTCCGATTCTTCGGAAAGAAGGGATGAAACGCTACCGTCCCATTCGCCAGCCTTGTATTGATTCACCAAAGCACTACGGGTTCGCTTCACAACGGAAGCGGCGTAGGATTCAGCGTCTTCATACAAAGCACCACCACGGGCGAAAGAAACGCTCGCAATAATGGCATCATGGTTGAAGTATGCCGTAGCCGCTTCAGCGACAACGCCACAAATTCGGTCAATAGAGACTCGCACTGCGGTTGGAACAGATGGCTTCTTTCCCTTTCGGAAAGGTGTTCCATCACGACCCTTCAAGAGAGCCTTAACTGCGTTTCGGCAGTTCTCACGCTCTCCAGCGTCATTCGTTCCAATCTCAAGGTTGAGGCTGATTACTTGGCTAAGTCCAGCCTCAAGGTCTGCGGCCTCAAGGTATTCGTTCACATCAAGCACAAGGCTATCCCATTCGGTGTTTTCCATATTTTTCAACTCCATTCCCCGTCATTCGGGGATGAAATAACATGCAAGAATACACATATAAAGCCCGCTAAATTGTAAAGAAGTGCTTCTCGCAGAGCGACTTGTGGATAATTCTTCAGGCAGTAAGTGAGGTCAATCATAGCCATCATACGAGAATGTTGATTAAAAATAGCCTAATGATATTAATTGTCTCATAAAGCCAATTAAATTTAATTTGCCAACTTTAAATCGCGCCAATAGAAGAAAATGCGTCTCACCCTCAATGCGTCTCATCATCCATCTCAAAAAATGACAAATGATGAGACGGACGCTTATGTGGCATAACTACCCCTACTTACCCCCCAAACCAACACTTTCGGAGGAATGCATCTCATCCATCTCATATCTCATGGGGGTTCTCTCTCTCTCTCTCTCTTAGGGCATTTTCTAGAGGGACTTATGAGAGGGACTTATGTAAAAGGGGGTATATATGTCTCTCTCAGAGAGAGTATGAGATATGAGATATGAGATATATGAGATATATTGATTAGAAATATATTGTTATGAAGCATAACTGCTTCTACCCTCACCTAATACAGTCCGTCTCATTCACTACCTTCCATGAGACGGATTGAACAATCTATATTATATGATATATTGGATATTTGATATGACATGATATTGTTATTTGAAATACATTCAATTGGGGATGGGTGTTTGTTTTGGTTATTCTGTTTGATAAAAAGAATTACAACGAACAATAGAGGTTCTTTATATATGAAATAAAGAATACTCGCTTTCTTCCTGTTTATTTCACCACACCATATGGGCCTACTTTGGGTATTGTGGCCCGAAGGCCGGTTAGGGGGCTTCTTCAAGCCAACCCTGCAAATCCTCACGGAGTTGCTCATAGCGGTCGGCTTCTGCCACCATGTCAAGGATGATGGTTTTCACTTCCTTGGAGAGTGTGGCCCATTCCTCAGCAGGGAAACCCCAATCTCTAATGATGGTGTTCTCCATTCGGAGGATTCGGTATTTTTGACTCACCGCATCCATTTTGTCTAAAATGGCCAAATCGTCCTCGGAGGTTTCCATTTGCTCCCAAAGTGCCTTGACTTCCTTTCGCTCTGCTTCTCGCAATTCGTGGGTATTCATGCCAATGCGAGACTTTGGGTGATTATGGGGTATTACTCCCAAAGAGAGCCACACCATATGGTCATAACTTTGTGGCTATTGGCCCGAAGGCCGTTTTTTGCCCGTTCAGGGCGTTTCAAAGGGCAGGGGGAGCGTGTGGCCTTCTTCCCATTCACCCTTTTCTTCGTTGTATTTGGGCTTCACCACGAAGTCTTCGTCCAGATTCCACATCATTTCGCTCATTTTGCCCCAATAGGCCTCAATGTCCTTACGGGTCGCTAATGGACACATTTTGCAGACATTGACCTTGTAGGCGGCACACTTCACACATGGAACAACGGCCACTAAAGCCGTCAGGGTTCCATTACGGAGGGTTTTCATGTGGAATCGGACTTTATCGTAGGGTGTTCGGCGCATAACTCGGCTCATATTAACGCTATAATCGCATTATTCATCGGGTGGGACATACAAAGATGCCCCACCATATGGTTTGCTTTGCAGAACCCTAAACATAACGAGATTGATTAGGGCATTAGTGTCTCGGGGTGATGCAACTTTACCCACCCTCTCAAGGAGATGAAAAATATGAAACAAAACAATTGGAACCGAAACTCTGCACTCGTCCGCCTCTTTTTGGACGATGTGGAGGACGATAACCTGCACAAAGCCACTCTGTTGGGAACCCTTGATTTGGGCGACCAAGCAGAAAACGATGAAATGCGAACTGTGTATTGGACAGCCGTCCGAAACATGGGTAAAGGAATTGAGGGGTTTCCCTCTTTCTCTGGTCGCCCTTCCGAGAACTATACGCCGGAACAGGAAGCGAACCTGCTTACAGTTGCCAATGTGGTGCGCTCTGCTTATGCGTCCATCCCTACTGACATGCAGACCGTTCTTTTGAAGGTCAAGATTCCTCATGGACGGACTGGCGGAGAATTTGCTGACTTTGACGCTTTGATTGACGATGAAGTGCGAAAGGCACAGAATGTCATGAAGACCGCCATCAAGGATAAGCGTTGGGATGCTCTGTCCATGGACGGGAATGTTCCCCAAATCACGCCAACGGCTGTTAAAGCCGACTCTTCCGAGGTGAGCGAAGAAGAGTGAAGTTAGGTTTTGTTGCATCACCCTTGAGGCCCCTTTTTGGGGCCGCTTGGGGTTAATGCAAAGCATAACCATATGGTAGGACTTTGGATAATACCCCGACTTAAATAGAATATGTCTCACATTATTATGTTCAACACCGAAAAAGCCAACGAATTGATTTACTTCCTTATTCACCAAATTATGAACCGTTTCCGAGGACAGGACTTCCTTCAAATGATGACCTGCCAACCCATCATGGAATTTGACCAAGGCCACATTCAACCAATGACGGCGGGAACCTATGGGGGAACCCGTGAAGAATACTTCAACGCAGTGCGAGAGGTCATGCTTCACCTTCAAACGGGACTTAACAACCTGTATGACGACCAATACCTCCAATTGGGCGAATTGCTGGATGAAAGGGGCGTTGGACACAACCTTGAGCGCAATAACACGCTCCAAGAACATGCTCTCATCTTCCTCAATGTTTGGCCGCACGAAGAAGAATGAGAACCGTTGGGGCTTCGGCCCCTCGGGTGCAGACAAAGCAACACCATATGGTAATGCATCTTTGTTTAGTCATTACCTCATAAATAGCCTGAGTTAAGGGTTAGTATGACTAACGGATGGACGAACCGTGAAACTTGGCTTGTTGTTATGCATTTTTCTTCAATTGTTGAGGATGAATCCCCTCTTGGTTGGGATTGGGTCAAGGAAGAGATTGAAACGGAATGGAACAAAATCACTGAATTAGGTTTTGGCATGTTCTTCAACGACTACATCAACTTTGGTTTGATTAACTGGGATGAAATCAAGCGTTCAGCATATGGAAGGGAAGAAGAATGAGAGAAGAACGATTTATGTTTATGCGAAGCCCTCAACAGGCTTTAGATGTAATAGCCGCTTTAATCCGCTATCATGCACCATTAAAAGACCTAGACGGATGGTTAAAGGCTTGTCTTAAATTGGGGTTTGTTGAGGAGGAAGAAGAATGATGGACTCAACCGTGATATGCCCTCTATGCTTTTCCTTTGTGCCTTATGTGGGTGCTGATGAAGAAGCGTGGCTTTGTCGGTGTGGGTGGATTTTGCCGCTTGATGTGGCGATTGAGGCACACCGAGAACGCCAAGAATACCCTTAAACGGGGGCCTTCGGGTCTTACCCAAAGCGTAAGACCATATGGTTGCAGGTCTTTGTTGCTTAGTGGAACGGCAACCCCATAATCCCCTAAAGTGTTGTATTAGCATGGAAGAAGAAGTTGTGATTAATGACATCGTTTTGCCCGAACCCGAATTCTCCAGCCGCTACGGACATGAAGGCCGCTATATCTCCGAAACTCAAAAATATGGCGTTTTCCGTTTTACTCAAGTCAATGTTGAGAACATTGAATCACCCGATTGGGAATCTCTGGCCCGTGAAGAGATTGTTCGTGCTAACAAAGCAGAGCAAAAGCGAGCCGAAGCCCAATACAAATATCATGCACTTGTTCAACAGTTGGTGAAGGCTGGAATCGTGAAAAAGCCTTGTGTGCGATGTGGTTCTTTCAAGCAAGACAGTTATTCAGACACTAATTTTGTTGATGGCTCTTATGTCTCTAACTCCTATGTTCACTGCCACGCCTGCGGCTATTTTGAGGCCTTCGGCCCAAGGTGGTGAATCGGAAAGCGGCGGCCTTCGGGTCGCCCTCCGTTATCCTCAAAGATACGACCATATGGTAGTGCTTTGCAGATACCCCGTTTTTATGATAATTCTTCCCGCATTGGTGTAGTCAAGTGATAAACGCGTCCCTCCTTGACGAAAAGAACACACCAACCGACAGAAATAGGCGAAACCCGCCACGAAAGCGAATAGAACACTGAGCGATGAGCCGCGGTGAAGCCAGTGGAACGAAAGCGACGGAAAGCGGTAAGCGATTGAAAGAAGTAAAGGGTAGAACGAGGTGTGTCTCCGATTCAACATATCCACAGGTGAACAAATGCCAACCATCCATGTTAAAACAACCATCCTCCCAAGCGGCGAGTATCAAGCACGAATCACAATCAATTGTGAAGAATTCGGGCACAGATATAATTTGAAGTCCTGTAAGGTTTGCCACCCCGATTAAGTTCGGGGTTTAAGCAAAGACAACCATATGGTAGTGCGGCTTTGCCAATATAATGAACACTACCCCAAAACTGGGATATGTTCAGCGTTAGTGTCTCGGGGGAATGAGACACATTCACAACAGGAAGTGAAATTATGGCAGGAATGAAAGAAGAAAACTGGGTGCGAAACACCAACCCTATTCGGGATTGGCTGAACACTCAAGAAGAGGACATGAAAACCCTCACTATCAAGAACACCATTGAATTGGGCGATAGTGCGGAGAATGACGAGATGCGTAGCGTTTATTGGACGGCTATTCGGAACATGGGAAAAGGCTGCGACACCTTCCCACAATCCGCTATTGGCAAACCATCTTCGCTCCCGCAGGAAGTTCAAGACAATGTGCGTACTGTGAAGAACCGTTTGGTTCGTGCATTTGCGGAGGTTGGCGAGGCTGAATTGATTTTGGCCACCATTTTCCCACACGGTCGCACTGGTGGAGCATACGCAACCATTGACGCTTTTGCTGAAGCGATGGCCGAGAAGGGCGCAAAGGCCCTCATTGACGGCTACCGAGCAAAGCCCGAGCAACGATGGAACGGTGAAATGGTGGACGATTTGCCCATTATGACCGCCCCTCCAGTTAAGCCGAAAAAGGCTGAATCCGCAGAGGTGAGCGAAGAAGAGTGATGTTTCATTCCCCCCGAGGCCCCAATAATTTGGGGTTTTCGCTACGCTGGCAAAGCCAAACCATATGGTCGTATTCTTTGGAATAGAGGCCCGAAGGCCATTACCACCCCCGACTATAACCATTACAGTCATTACAGGCGCATTCAACATCGTGGACATCATAGCCATAACGCTCATTTCGGTATTGATTGAGACAGGCGAGGCAATCGGGGTCTGCTTCCTCGTATTCCCAATCACAGGTACATTTCACTTGATTTCGGAGTTTGATGGTTTGGTTCTCAATGACTTGAATTGCCGCTTCAAGGGCTTCCTTGATGGAATGGCTACTAACTGCGTTAATGACTTCACGCATACGCTGAATTTCTTCATTCAACATCTCAATTTCTTCGGGTATGGCTACGGTTTGCTGGTGTTCTTGATTGACCATAGCATTATGAGAGGTAAGGGGAATACTCAGGGTTGCTCAAAGCACAACCATATGGCTTTGTTTTCCAAATTTTTTTATTTGTTTATCATTCAATGTTTCTCATTTTAATGTATATATTAGCCAATTAAGCATATAATTAACGCATTTTAATGTTTTGCGCCCGTAGTTATTAACAACTTTTATTCTTAATAACAACCAAAATTGTTCGCCCTCCTGCGACAAGTATATATGATGCATCCGTGTAGGCTGGTTTGATAACGGTGACCGACGAAGCCGAAATAGTTGAAACCTTACAGGACATGAACAGTAGATTGCACACCATACTGAGAGAGATAAAGGCGAAGAGAAAGGCCAATAAACAGTTAGACTCACAAGACACCAATACTTTAAACAATATCTATAATGAATTAATTAAAACAACAAATACAATTAAAGGTTATTTAAACAAAGATACCAAACAAAGTAAATTAATTGATTGATAAATATTAAATGAATATAATTTTATCCTGTTAATAATAAGTTTAAAACGCTAATTTTTTCGCAAGTGCCAAAAAAATTCCGAGCCATTTTTTGAGAAAAACGAGTTGATTAAGATGACATGGAAAAAAATAGTGAAAGCAGATGGCGTATCAGATGATTTTAACGAGATTATGGATAGTCTAATGAAGGCTACAAAATTAACTAAAAAATATATGACCTTTAATAATAGATTTGCCAATGCACACGACCTGATTGTTAAAGCAGGAAAATTACTAAGTAGCATTGATGAAGATGAAATGAATGACCTATTTAATCCCGATAAAACCATTAGGGTCGCTGATGATGCAAAAGAGGTTCCTTCTCGCCAATATATTTCAAGTAGGGGATTTGAGGATAGGCGTTAAAAAATTCCGAGTCAAATTTTGAGAAAAGGTGATTAAGATGAAATGGGAAGATATTCTAAAAGCAAGGAATAACCCTAATCCAAGAACAAAGGCTTTAAAAGAAAATGCAAACAGAGAAGCATATAGAATTATGGAAAAAAGACACGGTGAAGATTTTGTTAGGCAATTTAACTATGGCCTAAACGCCATGCTTCCCCCATATAGAGAAGAATATTTAAATTTGGTTAGATTAATGGAAGAACAAGGAATGTCTCCTAATATGGCAGAAAAGCAACCTTCGCACTCAAGAGGAAGTGGGAAGTATTACAAAGAAACCAGACCTAAAGGTTCCCCTCCTCCAACTTGAGGGTATGTCTGGGTTAGTATTTTCTACAATATCTGCAATAGAAACTTTAGGTGAGATTGTGTGGAAAAACATCGTCAAGGCGAAAGACGACTATGGTGATGAGGAGCAACCTATTCAAGAACAATTAATGTTGGCTATGGACAATGTTTTTCATTTGGCGAATAAAATTGCAGATATTGTAGAAAATACTAACCCAGACATACCCTCAAATGATAAAGTTTTGGTTTCTATGGATAGATTAACTATTTTGTTTATGGACTTTGAGGACAATTTGATGCGGTGGCTAAAGGCCTTTGGTGGTTAATATGAGCGACTGGCGAGAACAACTAAAAAGCAATCATAACTTTAGCAAGAGGATGATTTCAGACCTTTATGAAATTTTAAGACATAATCCCAGAATACCGCTTCAATCCATTACTAGCGCATTAACACAAAGAGGACATAGAAGGGCCAGCGCAAAAAATACTAGAAGGTATTTGGAAAAAGACCCCAACATTCAAAAAACCACTGATACAACAAATTTTTTACATAGACCTACGGTTTATTATTTGAAGGAGGAAGAAAAATGAATTGGAAAGAAGTATTGAAAGGAAGTTGTGGGACACACAGAGAAAAGCAACAATTTGAAAAAGGCAAGGCCTGTGATTGTTCGGAATGTGTGAACAAAGCACCTAAGCCCGACTACATAGATATTGATGGTGATGGAAACAAAACCGAGCCTATGAAAGAAGCGGCCAAGGATGCTAAAATGAAAAAGTCAATGGAGGACGATGCTTACGATGCTTACCGAGAGGCGAAGAGATTTGCTAAACAACAATGGGATTTAGGAAAGTCAAAGAAACAGATTTTGGAAGCCTTGAAGAAAAAGGGTTGGGAAGCCTTTGATTTGAGTTTCTTGGAGGACTGAACATGACCCGATGCCGCTACCTTGATGCTTGGTTTGATGAAGAGTCAAAGAAAGTTGATAAGGCAGAGGCCGAAAGCAAGAAGTGTTTCGCTACGGGTGGGAAGAAGAAATGACTTGGAAAGACATTCTCAAAATGACTTTTGATGAGGCGCAGACTAAGGCTACTCAAATAATGATGGATAAATATAATCCAGAAGGAAGGGCAGGAGTAAGCATGGATTTTGCTACAATTCCTAAATATCAAGAAGAGTATAGAAAATTAGTTCAGTCTTTATACAAAGCAAAAGAAGAAGAAAAGATGGTTGGAGCAATTACAACCGCAACACCAAACATTACAAGAGTTTCATATTCACAAAGGAGGAAGAAGCGTGGTAAAGAAGACAAAGAAGAATGAAATCATCATTGATGGGAACAAATTCGTTCAGAATTTTAATGATATTCAGTTTGTGCAAGACTACATAGATTGGAAAGATAACTGTCGTAGTATTAGCGGAAGCGATATGGGCGTTGATGATAGCAACATTCCTTCCCTTTTTGATTTCTTAGAAAACCACATTTTCAACAATGTTCGTGAAGGCTCAAAGAACGCAGGGGCCGATGATGGTTCAAATGGTGCAATTGAAGCACTTTCCGCTATTGAGGATATTATGGAAGATAGAGTTATCTATCAAAGTGATATTGAGAAAATTAAGAAACTGTATAAGAGAATGGGCCAAATGCAGGACAACAAAGGGCCAGATGGTCTGGCTTTAGACCCCAAATTAATTCTTTTTACTGAAAAGACTAAGAGAGGCGGTAAGCGAAAACTCTACGGGCATTTCGCTACTCCTGAATATATTGCGAGAAAGAAAGCAAAAGATAGCCAATTTAAGGGTAAGGCCGTAGATGCTGGCTGGTATTCGGGTCAAGGAAACCCGCCGAGTTTTGCTCTGTTTAGTTCTGGCTCGCAAAAGTATGCAAAGCCAAAGGGCCTGTTGTATATTTTGGATGATGCAATTAAAGCATTAGACCCGAAAGGCCGACAGCGAGCCGCAGGTGGTGGTTCTCCTGTTGAGAACGAAGTGACGATTGGGAGACTTAAGGGTAAAACCGCAGTGGACAAATTAGCCGGTATTGCTTCTGTTGAGAAATACTTTGACAATGCCATTAACAATGAGGCCTTTTGGCAGGGAGGAAAATTAAGAGTCGGTCGTCTTGCGAATGATGTTGCTACAAAGTCATTCACCGTTTCGCCAAAAGAAGCGCAAATTGCCCTTGATGCTATGGACACTCCTGATGAGAAAACACCTGCTGGTTCGCTTAAGTCCTTCAAGGTTGAATTAACAGGAACACCTCTTATTCTATTCATTAAGGCCGCACTTGAGAGAGCCAACAAAAATAAGGGCGGAGACGGATTTAGAGCATGGGCGGGAACTGGCGAGTTTGATTATCGTAAAACTGCAAGAGAAAAATTCGGTGAAGATACTGGGCGATATAGGCCAGACGAAAAAGTTATTTCAAAGAGTTGGACAGAGGTTCTTAAGAAGGTGTGATACTATGTGGAAGAACGAAATTAAAAAGGCAGAAAAACTGAATAGTTATGACGAGACTGTTGCGTTTGCGATGGTATTAGATGACTTAGGCTATTTTAAAAACACATCGGAAATGCTAAGATTTTTTGAGAAACCGTATAAATATCAAGATATGTATGAAGATATGTTAAAAATGGTAGAGGAGCATTTAGGAGAAAAAGGCTCTATTACAGAAATTGTTGACATTGAAGAATTAAACGACAAAGCCTACGATTATCTGAGAGGGAAATAATATGGCCGTTAATCGCAAGCGTTGTGGTTTTTGTCAGAATGAAAATCGTGCTGATTTAGAACAGGCTCTTGAATCAAGAGCCACTACTTGCGATGATTTGGATATGCAGAATGGATGGAGAAGCGGAACGGCGGCTCAACATCAACGAAACCACATGGGCGATTTTGAAATGTCGTCAAATCCAAAGTGCGCCGTCTGTATTGACCCTATGAGAAAGCATTATGAAGCGGCCCTTCATGGTGGGGATATTACTTCGGAGGCTATCGCTCAAGCACTTGACACCACGAAAGCGCAAGTGCAACGCCACATGAAGCACCACTTGACACCGATTGTTCAAGAGAATGCGGCCATGATGATTGCGAAAAAGGAAGTTAATGAGGTTGATATGTTGGCTAACAATGTTCAGCGTTTAGACCACCGTTTAGACCAAGTGTTCAATGAATTGGGCAACGATTTAGACCCTAAAATGATTGATGCGCTTACCAAGTTAGCCAGAGAAATCCGTGAGTCTTTAAAGTATATGATGGAATTCAAAGGCAAACTCGTTCACAAGAGACAGGACACAATCGTTGTCGCACAGATGCAAATTGTTCAAGAAGTGTTAGCGCAGAACAATCCTGAGATTTGGTTGGATATTAAATCCAAAATGCAGGAGAGATTACAATGAGTTGGAAGGATATTTTGAAAGCATATTCCGAAAAAGTTAGACGGGATATTGATAAAAGAAAAGAAGAAATTAAAAATGCAAGCAAAAGAAGAGTGGGCCAAGAACGAGGGAAGAATATTATTTATCAGGACTCTCATGAATTAGCCTCTCTTACAGACTACGGGAATATTAAACCTGAAGATTTGGATAAAGATGACTATGAAAGATTTATACAAATTGTTGCTTATGAAGAATTTTTTAATGAACAATAAGGAGAGATTACAATGAGTTGGAAAAATGTATTGAAGGGAGATTTCCCAAAAGAAATAAAGCATGATGGAATAGAATATTATGTTGTTGAATATTTAGAAGATGGTAAAAAAGGAGTATATCGCACAGATGATAAAAATGCTCCCGACCAAGTATTAGAGTTATATTTGAATGAGGCTAATGCTAAGGCTTAAATGCAGGAGAGATTACAATGAGTTGGGAAGATATGCTAAAAGTAGACAAAACTGAACTTTTAATTCTCATTCTTCCGATGGGTGGAGGGGCTTTTTTTGAAGTTAGTGAAGAAGTAAGAGGTAGAAGTAGAAACTCTTTAGGACTTTTTCCTACAAAAAGGGAAGCAATAGCATTTGCTAAAAAAGAAGGAAAGCGACAAGGAAAAAGGGTTGCCGATTTAACTTCTGGTGATGCTGTTTTTATTTAAATTGGGAGAGATTACAATGAGTTGGAAAGACATAGTTAAGGGAGAGGAAGAATACTCATTTTATCTCGGACAAATTGAAAAGATAGAAAACATGCTAGAAAGACTGTATGATGATATAGAAAAATCTGCTATTGAGATGAACAAGCAAACAGGCTTACCGTTAGAACAGGCAAGAGAAATAATTAAAAACATACAAAAAGATACTATTGATGCAATAGAAAAAACACTTGAAGAATTTAAACAAAAATTAGACAGGTCATTTTAGGAGAGAGATTAACATGAGTTGGAAAAATATATTAAAAGAAGCCTCACGATTAGAAAGAGAACTTGCTAGAGAATATGCTCCAAGAGAAATGGAGGAAGGAAAGTTTGAGGCTGAGGGCCTTAAAGAAGATAGGGAGTTAAAGGAAGAACAAATTCCAGTTGCAGAAGACTTTTTTGATTCTTATGCGGATGATTGTAAGAAATTATTGAATCTCCTTAAAGAATTAAATAGTGGCGGCAGATTTGAGAGACTGGATTTTTCTGGCCTTCCTATTCTTGAGGATTTACTAAAAACCATTATGACATATGAAACCAAATTAGATGACTTATATGGCTATGAATTAGAGTATTTAACTGATACAGCATCTTCACTTATGGAAGCGATGGGTGGACTATTACTTAACATTCCTCAAAGATTTTTGGGTTCATTAAAAGATAGTAATGTTATGAATTTTATTAGCAAATTTGGGCGAGGAAAATATTCTACTAGCGACATGAAGTTCTTTTTACAGCCTAGAATTAAAACCCTTAAAAATATTATTTCTCTAGGTCAAGACTATAGAGACAGAAGAAGAGCCTATCCTACTAGAATAACGCCATTAAAGTAAGGAGAGATTACAATGAGTTGGAAGAGAATTTTGAAAAATATTAATTTTAATCCTTCCGAGACTTGCTGTATGGCGTTAAAAGACGCATATAGTAAGTTGCTGAGTGATTTACAAGATTACTATGATTTAAAAGGAATAAAATTAAATGTTGCTGCTATGTCCCGAAGAAGGATGGATGCTCCTTGTAGTGTGATAGTCGGTGATTTACAATCATTTTATTCCGAGAAAGGTAAAGAAGGTTCCAGAGCACCTAACTGGGCATATTATAGAATTAGTGAAATATTGGATGATTATGGCGAATGTGAGCAAGAGGCAGAAGAGTTAAGAGAAGAACCATATTCACAAAATGCTCCGATTTATATTTCCCGCGATACTAGGTGAAAATATGTGGACAGAAATCTTGAAGTCTTTACCCCGTGATAGGTCGGGACTCATTGAAATGCTCAAGGATGATGTAGCATTTCGCCGCCTTATTCGGACTTTAGGAAGAAGAGAGTTAAAAGGAAGTCATTTCATCAAGGATTTTCTTCGTCAAATTGACGACATGGAGGCAAGCGGCCAATTAGAAACTTTTCTCATGGTTATGCAGAATACCCCTCCTACAAATTATCCTTTAGAAAAACTCAAAGAAAATCTCTCTACCTTGAGAGAAACTGTTTCTTATGAAGCAGACGACTTGAAAATTCAAATAATTGATGAAGGACTTGCTCTCTTAGACAAAAGAACGAGTGGCGAACTCACTGATGCAGAAAAAAAGAGGCTCAACACATTACACACTCGCATAGCCAGCATGACATTTCCTAAAAATAATGCTAAAAGAAGCCAACAGAGAGAATTTAATGCAAAAAAGAAAACCTTTTTACAAAATTTTGGCGGATTTACGCTCACTTTTAACTTTCCCGAAGAAAAGCAAGAAGAGTTTAAGCAAAAAGTAGGTGAGTTTGCCGCAAAAACTTATGAAATTCGTCAAGGTGGAGGAGAAACGAATGTTGGAGAGGTTTCGGATAAGAAACTTATCACAAATTTCCTTGACGGCAAAGAATTTTTGGACTTTTTGCGCTCAAATGAGCAATTTAAGAAGGATTTTACCGAATTGGCCCGACCATTCGGCCCAGATTTGTCGGGATTGGGCATAAAATCGCGTCAAGATGACGAAAAAACCCAACTTCAGGCCCTTCATGCTAAAAAAGTCGTATTTACACCCGCTACAATTGATACAATTACAGAAGTCAATAAATATTTTGATGTTATCGCTGAACTTCCGGGCGCAAAAGGCATTTTTATGCCAAGAAAAGTAGAAAGTGAAGAATTGGTGAGCAATTTACCTCCTTCTATCTTCCTTTTGAAGAACGATGCGAATTCTCTTAGTGCGAGGAGCAAAATTTCACAATTGAGATTGAATCCCTATGCAAATCGTATTCTATTGAGTGGTTTTAGTAAAGATAACTGGTTTGAAAAGTTATTTGAGAGCGTGAAGATGGACATTTCTACGCAAGACCAAGCGATGAATGCAATTTATCAAGACATTTTTAGAATTTACAATAAAAAAGAAAGTAAGTTAGGACTTAACCCAAGAGACTTTGCTGGACTAACAAATCTTTCACAGAATGAAAAGACACGAAGAAATCAAATCAAAACCTACCTTGAAAGAGGAGAACTTATGAGAGATATGCGAGATAAAGCCGTAGAGTTAAGATTGGATAGATTTGGCAAAGATACCGATACTCTTACCGTTGCAGAAGGAAAAAAATTACAGAAAATTCTTGACGATTATAGACAGGAAGAAGGTTTAGACCAAGAAGATGCTGATGAAATTCTTGGACGGATTCGTTTAATTCCATTAAACCCTGATGGGACAGAATCAATGCCTGTTAAAGTAGATACTAAACCCGTAGAGGAAGGAGAAAAGAGAAAAATTCGCTCAACAGCAGAAAGAAGGGGTAGCAAAACAATTACACCTGTTGCTAGATATAGCATTACTCTTGCAGAATTTGACGAAGATGAAGAAGAATTTAGAGAGGAAAAGACAATTAAAATCGGCTCTCTTATTGAGCATTTAGAAGGATTAGAAGTTAATATTTCTGATTTCTCTGGCCAAGTGAGCCGTATTCGGGATTTCTTGGGAAGAGAGAACAATTTCAAAAACTATGTAGGCAGTTTGACCTCGGGAGAAATAAAGAAAGCCGTTGAAGCAGGTTCCGGTTCTCAAGCCTACATGGACAGAATAGACCCACTGAACAGCCTCACCTTCTTGAGCAATCTCAACGATTTGATGGAAGGCTCGCCTGATGTTGGTTTCGTCAAGGAAACCTTATTAGCGATTGCCGATGAACAGGAACCATCCGAGAAGGCACAACTTATTGAGAAACTTGATGCGAAAATGCTTCCCATATTGAAGGATATGAGAGAATTTATGTTTGCGGCGGTTCAAGACAGGTTGGAAACTATCGGAAAGGATTACCTTAGATTAGCAGGTGGAAAACAAACAAAGGCTATGATGCAGGCTATTGAAGGTTTCAAGAAAGAAGGATTACTTACGGGTGGTGAATGATTTGAAATTATCGGATATTTCTGCTGACGAGATTCAGAGTTATAGAACTGGTAAGGAAGCCACAAGAAAGATTATGCGGCAGAAGTGGAGAAGGGCCATTTCTGAACAATATCCCGATAAGGAAAAGGCCAAAGAAGTTAGGCAGAAACTATACCGTGAATTAGAAGCCGCTATGGGTGAAAGAAACATTCCGAAACAACAGGCAGGATATACCAAAGGAAAGGCTTTCTACGACGCTTTAGATAACTTAGGGCTTACCCACAAAAGCGTTCCAATTTCTAATTTAGAGAAGTATTATCGTAGTATTAGGGTGGCTAATCCAGATGAGTCCTTATTTGCTGAAAATCAAAGAGGGGTTATGTTTTCCTCTAGCAGAGTAGAAAACTCTTATAAAAACTATCTTTTACAGATTGGCCCAGAAGAAAAAGATAATGTCATTAGTAATGTCAAGAAAATTAGAAATCAAATAAAGAAAAGATTAGCCGACGAAAGAGCCGCCAAGAGAAGCAAACTCATTAAAATTGATAAGTCTCAATTCCTCGGTGCTACGGATATGTCAAAGGCTACAACGAGAGAAGCCATTTATGACCATTGGGAAGCGGCCTCCAAACTATATCCAAAGGTTAGAGAGACATTGGATAAACTTCTTGAAGAAGCCACCAATACCGACATTTACGAATTGATGATGGCTGACCTTAGAAAGAAAGAGCAAGAATTTATTCGTGGGTCGGGTTCTTTTACCCCTGCTGGTGAAAGAGATAGCGATAAAATTAGAGCAGAAGTTATTGTTCTTCAAGACTTACAGGAAGAAGTCAAGAAGAAGAAAGAAGCCTATGATAAGGATTTAGCCGCCATCAAGTCAAAGGTTGAGAAGGCCAATTTTGAATATTTGGTGAAAATTGACAGGGTTAAAATCAATTATCAAGTGGATGCTTGGGACAGAATGCTTGATGCTATCGCTCGCTATGAAGCCGCAGAGAAAGCCGCACAGTTTCAAGAACCAAAGGCAAACATTGGCGGAAAGGCAGGGGCCGATGCTCAAACTGCCCTGCGAGAAAGTGGTTTGTTCACCGAAGAGGCAAGTAATGTTCCAGCACAAAACAAAAATTATGCCGTTGCTGAAATGAATGAGGTTTTGGCCGATGATTCCATAGACGGTGCGCCCGAAGAAATTGAAGAGGATTTGCGAGAGATTGCCGCCGCCCTTGACCCACTTCTCGCTATTGAATTGGTGGAGAACAGAAAGTTAATTGCTCTTAATGAACAAAGCAAGGACGACCTCAAAGAAGCCATTGAAGAATTGAAGCAAGGGGCAGATTTAGAATTCGTTTCCGAAGCCGATAAGTGGTTGAGAGAAATTGAGGATTCGTATGTTCTTGACAGAAAGGAATACATTCTTCCTGCTTCGGTGTATAAGTCCAAAAGAGGCGTTGAATTGAAAATCAACAAATTACCTACTGCTATTGAGGATTTTACTTTGGATATTGGCGGAGTATCAGAAAAAGAATTTTTTAGAGAACCTACTTTTAAAGATATTATAGAACAAAGTCCTGAAACTTATGCTGTTTGGAAAGACGGCACTACTCCCGCAGAAGATTTGAATAACCTCTTTGACGCTATTCACATTCTATTTACTTCGCAACGCTATTCCTTTATCCGATATTCTCGCACTCAAAAAGGAGCAGGTAAAACCGAAGGTGTTTCGCCAGCAGAAGTGGAACGCCTCGGAAGAAGCGCAACCGTTGAAGGGAAGCGAAAACTGCAAAGCCTGTTGAGGCCATACCCTGTTATTCCAGCAAGGCAGGGTCAATTGATTTCTGGCCTTAGCGATACCGATAAGGGCGTAGGTAAGGCTCTTGCTGATTTCATAGAAGCATGCAACGAGTATTATGTTGAGCCTTTCTTGAAGGGTATGACCCCAATTGCTTATCCTCGCTATATGACAGGCGCAGGTATTAAAGCATTGACCTCCATTGGTCAAGAATTAGGTTATGAAAGTATGATGGGCAACATTTCTCGCAGACTATCAAACACTGCGTCCACTGCTATTACGCAGGGAACGATGAGCAGTTTGACCACTTTTTTGACAATGATTGATGAAGTGGTGGTAGTTAATGACAATACTTTGAGATTGGCTAATCGTGCCGCAAATGCCTTAACAAAAATATTTGGTGAAAAGGAGAAAAACCTTAACACAATGGCTGCTATTCTTATGCACTTTTCCGAACAAACGAGAAAGGAAGAGGATGAAGAAACCAATCCAGCAAATAGGAAGTTTCCTATCAATGGGAAAGAAACAATTCGGGCAAGAGCAAAGGCTTTCCACACAAAGAAGGTCGGGTCATATCCTATCTTTGCACTTTATCCATTCCTTGAAACCAATCAAGGTCTTTTGACGAGAACTGCGCCAATGAAGAGAGAGTATGAGAAGTTAATGAGAACTCTCTCCGAGATTGACGACGAATTGCCGGAAGTTTTGACTAAACTACTAAAGGCCCACAATGCCATTAGAAAGGCGATGGGTAAAGAAGTTATCACGCCACGATTCCGAGCGAACCATGAAGGATATGATGGTTTAATTGATTTGATGTATAAGGAAGAAAGCATTGACCTTAGCCACCTTGAGGTTGAGAACATCGTGAAGGCCGTTGATTCTCATTCAAACATTGGAAAGGAATACGGCATCACTGAGGAACAGGTATATTTAATTAAAGCATATGTGAGATGATACTATGCCCGAAAACTTTTCTCCTACGGACATCACTTTCAAGGAGATGTCCGAAGAAGAAGCAGTGAAGGTGTTTCAAAATGATGGCTATTTTGACTATGTAAAAAGAAGAATGAGGTATAAGAGCATTCCAAGTGATTCTCCTTGGGCAACAGCACCAGCAACAATGTTTGTCGCTTATTATGAAAATAAACCAGTGGGAGTCATTGGATTTGCTAAACATAAAAATATTTTATTAGGTGCTGGAATTCATGTTCGTTCTGAATACAGAGGAAGAGGATTAACAAATATTCTTATTGATAAATTACTATCTGAAAAAGGCCCCAAGACATTGTTTGTTAATTTTGGAAATAAGATTGCTTCTGACGCATATAGAAAAAAGGGATTCGTTGATATGGACAAAAACCAATTACCTATGGACGCAAGAGAAGCCATTGAAGGAATAGACTTTACAGACCAATTGCAAAAGTGGATGGTTAATTCATCGGGCGGTTGGTTTGACGAATTGAAGAAAAAGAAGGCCACTGCTACTCATAACAGTAAAGGCGAAAAGAAAGACCGTTGCGCTAAATTAGCCGATAAAAAGTATGGAATGAAAAGTTCCGCATATAAATCAGGCTACATGGTTCAATGCCGAAGAGGAAAGGTTTCAAGAAAGAAGTGATGCTATGTCTTGGAAAGCACTTCTAAAAACATATGACGAACAGCCATATGATAAATTATCTGAACAATTTAAGAATTTAGAAAGGGAACTGATAGATGCCGTTAGTGATTATGAGTCTGCTCTATCTAGAATTAAAGAATTAGCGAATAAATTAGAAATGGAGATGGATATTCCCGAATTGAAAGACGAAATATATATGGCTACTAATGCCCTAATTGAAGAGAGAAGCAAAGACCCCGAAGAATACTTTTCGCACATTAGAGAAATAGAAAATGTTCTAAAAGAAAGAGAAAATAAACTTTTGGAGTAATGATGCTATGTCTTGGAAAGAAGTCCTCAAAGGCGGAGATAACTTCGCAAGAGAAAAGGAGTCGGGACTTCACGGATGGTTTTCACGAAGAGGCGGAAAGCAAACAACAGGCGGTAAGACACAAGGAGGATGGATTGCTTGCGGAACCTGTAAGCAAAAAGGTGGCCCTAAACCCTGTGGTCGGGCTGATGCTTCTAAAGGAAAAAAGCGTAGATGCCGCCCTACTTGCGCCGCCTGTAAAACTTACAAACGGAGGAAAGGAGCATGAGTTGGAAAGAAATACTTAAAGGAAAAGGCGAAAGACATTTTTATATTGAAAATGGAAAGCCTGTTCAATGGATTGGTGAAACTCATAAACACCCTGATGGAACTTTAATGTCTGGAAAAGAACATAAAGAAGGAGTTAGTAAAAAACTATTACATTTCTATGAATTAGATAAAGAACATTTGAAACATCTAAGTAAAGAAACTACTGTTATTAAAGCACTTAAAATGCAAAGAAGAATGCGAAGTCATATTCACAGAGAAGACCGAGAAATGCCTATCAGAGAAGAATATAAGGATAGTTTTCCCTCACGCTCTATCATGGATAAAGGGCTTGAAATGTTGGAAGATAAATTAGAAGAGTTGCACAAAGAAGCAGAAAGAACAAAATGGTTAGAAGGAACAAATCAAATGTATGCTTTTGTTGATACTCCAAAGGTTTCTATTCTAGTAATTTTTCATGTTCAATCTAACGGGGTTCTTGCTCTGCACATGGACACCCATAGCCGTTCTAAGGCCGTTGATAGAATTATGCAAGAGGTTGGAAACTTCTACAAATCTAATATTTCTATGACGATGCTAGATTATATTAACAGGTGATGCTTATGAGTGATTGGCAGGAAATTCTTAAAAAGAAAAAGAAGCCCTTCAAAGGCTACAATAAAAAGATTCACGCAAAGACCGGAGGATTAAGCGCAAAAGGTCGTGCTAAATTCAAAAGAGAAACAGGTGCTAACTTAAAGCGTCCAGTCACGAAAAAACCAAGCCAACTTAAAAGAGGCGGTAAAGCATGGAAAAGGAGAAAATCTTTCTGTGCAAGGTCAAGAGGATTTAAGCGGGCAGACGGAACATACAGTGAAAAAGCAAAGGCCACAAGAAAGAGGTGGAATTGTTAATGTCATGGAACCTCATTCTTAAAATTAAAAACAACGAGGGAAATAACCTCATTGTTTCCGATGTGGAATTATTTAAGGAAAGGCTTCGTCTTGCTATGAATGTAGCAGGTGCTAGACATTTTGGGAAGATTAAGCGATATGCAAACGAAGGCGACCCAAGAAAAGCCAGCGTTGTTATCAAAGAAAGTTATGTCGGTGAATTGCTAAAACTTACTGCAAGTGTTCGCCATCCAGATATTCCAACGCTTAGAAACTACTATGAATTTTTGATGAAAGAAGATGATACGGGAGACTACTATTATTTATCTGCATTTGGCCCTGCATTGAAATTAACTCAGTCCTCTGTTGTTGCTAACGAAAATGCCCTATTATCTGAATTCCAAAAGGCAATTGAAGCCACTATTCGGCAGACCGTAAGAGAGTCTAAAGACTTACGAGATACTTCTGAAGAACAGAGACAAACTGGGCAAGAAGTTATTGATGATGTAGAAAGTGCAAATCCCGGCTATGTTATGATTAATCAAAAAATGTATAACAAAAAGAAATTAGAAGAGAAGGCCGAGAAGCAAGGCATTACCTATGGTGAATTAGTAAGGAGGATGGGTGGATGATTCTTAAAAAAATGAAAACTGCTTCGGAACTGATTAAAATAATTGGAAAGCAAAAAGACCTTTTGGAAGAGGTTGATGAAGCAATAAGAAGTTTCAATGC